>BNJV01000196.1_pt1 | contig 89154 bp, 114 predicted proteins | sample 8540591 | NCBI WGS metagenome assembly BNJV01 (sample SAMD00202457, study PRJDB9452) | human saliva metagenome | host: Homo sapiens
GAAGCCATACGTTCTGGGTGAAGATTTCGAAGTCTTCTAATTTTTTCCCCACGACCTGTAAATTTAATTGGTTTTTCCTGTAACAGAACGGATAGATAGAGCCGCACCACCACGAGTGTCCCCATCAAGTTTTGTAAGGATAACCCCTGTGATGTCCAGACGTTCGTTAAATGTTTGAGCTACGTTTACGGCATCTTGCCCTGTCATTGAGTCGACAACGAGTAAGATTTCGCTTGGATTTGCGACAGCCTTGATGTTTTGTAATTCTTCCATCAAGTTTTCGTCAATATGCAAACGACCGGCCGTATCGATAATCACTAAAGTCGCGACCCATCAATTTTTCGCTTTTTCAATCGCTTGTTTTGCGATTTCTACTGGGCTTACTTGATTTCCAAGTGAGAACACTGGGAAGTTTAATTGTTTCCCTAATGTTTGTAATTGGTCAATCGCGGCTGGACGATACACGTCGGCAGCAACTAGTAATGGGCGTTTCTTTTCATGTTTCGCCATGAAAGAAGCGAGTTTACCAGCAGTTGTTGTTTTACCGGCCCCTTGAAGACCGACCATCATCACTACCGTTGGCGGTTTAGCTTCGAAACGGAACGGCGCTTGTTCGCCACCCATTAATTCTGTTAATTCTTCGTTAACGATTTTAACGACTTGTTGTGCTGGTGATAATGCTTCAAGCACATTGGCACCTAATGCACGTTCGTTCACTTTACGTACGAAGTCTTTTACAACTTTGAAGTTAACGTCGGCTTCTAACAGCGCAAGACGCACTTCACGCATCATTTGTTTTAAGTCAGCTTCCGTAATTTTTCCTTTTCGTGAAACGGAAGTCATCGCATTTTGCAGGCGATCTGATAATCCTTCGAATGCCATAATTTCACTCCTTGAGTTTATTTATTCATCTCTTGTAATTTTGAAACGATTGAAGCAAGCTGTGTTGCCTCAGGATAGTTCTTTTGAATTTCTTTTTCTAATTCATCATAGTGCTCTTGGCGTTTATAGAAATCAGCGACTAGATGTAATTTCTCTTCGTAGTTTTCTAATAACTTTGCCGAGCGGCGGATATTATCATATACTGCTTGACGGCTCACGTCAAATTCTTCGGCGATTTCACCAAGCGAATAATCATCCCCATAATAGAGCTCCATATATTCGAGTTGTTTATCGGTTAAAAGGCTGCCATAGAACTCTACAAGCAAGTTCATTTGCGTTGTTTTTTCTAATTCCATTCGTTGCCCTCCCTTAAACTCATATCCTTTATTATAGCAAAATTAGGGTTATTACGCTAACAAAAAAACGGAGTAGAACTTCCCCCAGAACTTGTATCATTCCGGCTTGCTTTTCTACTCCAAAAAAATAGAACTACATTCGATTTATTACGTTGTCACCCTTTTTTACACAGAACATTCTACCCATCTGAACCAATAGTTGAAGAATACTCCACCCCATCATCAAAAAGAACTAGTTGACTACAAATCCCAAAAGCTCCTTTGTAAGAAAAAGTGGAATGGTGCTCTCCACAAATGCGTCGGTAATCATAATGATACTTGCAAAGATTTGGTAAAATAGTAAAAGAAGGATTAAGGCTTCCCCTACTCCAATTAGCCAAATCGTGTTGCTTGTTACTTCGTTGCACTATTCCAATCACCAACAGTCCAGTCAAGGATTGAAACAGTATTAGTACTCCTTCATCAAAAAATACACCACTTTGATTATAGAAATAGATTGAAAAAAGAAATTGAATCAATAAACAGATAAAAGATAAATACTGGTAGACCTTACTTAACGACTTCATCATTAGTGCATTCCCCTCTCTATTTAACTGTGTATAACAACATTACCTCTTAACGAATTTATTCACTACGTAAATTATACAAAACATAAAATTGGTTTTTAAGTAAATGCACTCGAAATTTAAACTTATACCAACCCAATAATTGCTTCAATTTCTGACAAACTTTTTGCAAAATGAATTTGACTTCGATCTTCTTCGCTCAGTAAGTTCGTTTCCACCATTTTATCGAAAAAGGCTTCTAAATGATCATAATAGCCTTCCATATTATAGAAGATACAAATGCCATTGGTCTGGCCTACACGTACCCAAGAAACGACCTCTGCGATTTCTTCAAGGGTACCAGGGCCACCAGGAAGCGCAATGTACACTTCACTGAGAGCAATCATCTGGTTTTTACGTTCGGACATCGTATCGACAATATAAAGTTTCGTGATATCTTGTTTCGCAATTTCACGGTCTACAAAGAACTGCGGCATCACGCCAATGACTTCTCTGCCTTCGTTCATCACGGCAGTCGCAACGACTCCCATGAGCCCCGTATTTCCACCACCATAAACGAGCGTGTGGTGATTTTTTGCCATCCACTTCCCTAACTCTTCTGTTTTCTTATCAAATGCAGGGCAATTACTTTGGCTTGCCGCACAATAAACTGCAATATTCATACGTTCTCCTTTAAAAGAAAGAGGCGTAATCTCTTACGCCCCTCCACTCATTTTTATTTAAACGCTGCGATAATTTCGTCAGCAATATCTTTAGAACAGATAACACCTGTTGTCTTTTTATTAGGAACTAAGAAGTCAACTTCTTTTCCGTCCACTGTACTGTAGTGTAATCCTAATTCTTTAGCAATAACCATTCCTGGTGCGATATCCCAAGGAGCAAGTAATGTTGAAACATACGCTACAGATTTTCCTAAAGATTACTTGGATATGCTCGATTGAAGAAGCGCCGTAAGTACGAGTAACCATTGCTTTACGAATCATTTCAGCTTCTTTTTCAGTCGCTTCTAATAACATAAATCCATTCACGTTGATTGAGCTGTCGCCAATGCTGTGGATTTCAGGAGTTGAAAGACGACGACCGTTGCAATATGCACCGTAATCTTTAATACCGTATACGAAGCGATCGCGCATTACATCGTAAATGTAGCCTAATAGACCTACACCATCTTTATATAAACGCAATCATAATACCGAAGTCTTCTTGACGTTTTCACGAAGTTTCAATGTGCCATCGATTGGGTCGATTAACCAAACATAACCGTCCATTGAAGTTAATTCGTCACCGAAACCTTCTTCTCCCATGATTTTATGTGTTGGGAATTGTTCACGAATTTTTGCGATAAAGAATTGTTCGATTTCTTTATCCACGTTTGTTACTAAGTCGTTACGACTTGTTTTTGTATCTACTTTCAATGGTTCACCAAAGCTGTGACGAATTTTTTGTCCAGCCTCCATAATCCAGTCATTTACTAATAGGTGTGTTGCTAATAAATCCATTATTTTTTCAATCCTTCCATACGAATAATTTTTGTTGCGTTTTTACTTGCTTGGACAACACGATAAAGGCTATATCCAGATGCTTCCTCGAATTCACGACCGAGTCTCTTCTCTTCACCGATACTACGGACTACCGTTTTAAATTCTTGGTAGGCTTTTTTAAAAGCTTCTACTTGGATTCCTTTTTCGTAAGCCTCTTCGACCGCATTCCAAAGTTTGATGACTTTATTCATCTCTTCATGCGACCATTCCAAATCAATTGGATAACTATAATTGGCCATCTCGCCACCTCACAATCATACCTATTTAGTATACACTTTTTCTGCAAGAGTTTCCATTTATGCATAACAAAAATTTCTTAAAAAAGAAGATGATTCCTACGAATTCTTGCGGATTTGTTTATTGTCGTTGTAATGGAGCACCGGCTCAAAGCAGGAGTAAGAAAAATATTTCTAACTCCTGCTAATTCGCATTTAATGCACTTTCCCATTACTACAACAATGAATCCACCAGATTCTCCGTCATCATCTTCTTGGTGCTTTATATGAATGACATACAACTCTTCCAGATTTACTAAATAGGTTGATTCCTCGAAAATTAGACAAAACCGCTCAAACTTTCATAATTGCTTTTCAGTTTTAATTTGTTCAAAGCACTCTTCTAAACTAAGTCGCTGCACTCTCTAACTCTAGAAGCACCAGTCCCTTTCTCTTGGGCACAAATCCCAAAAGAAAATCATTCAATTATGGATTACGTCGTATCCACGGATTCTATATTAGCAATAACGGGAATAGCATTAAAACGAGGGAGAAAGACAGAAATGCCATAGATACATTGTATCTATGGCATTTCGTTTTCTTTCCCCCACAAAGTTGAATAGGAATGAGATAGCTGTTTACAGCGAAACTCATTCCATTCAACCACTGTGCTAAGAGGGCGTAGGATTTTTTAATCCATACGCCCTCTTTGAGGCTTTAAAGGTGAGAGACCTTGGGCTCGAACCGATGCCCCGTTATCGCTAATATGAAGATATCCGTAAGGATACAGAGTAATCCATAAGAGTACTTTTAAGCACTGAATTATTTTCCTTCTTGGTATTCTTTTGCGATTTGCGCACCAAGTTTCGCGTTATTGTAAACAAGCTGAATGTTTGTCTTCAAGCTTTCCCCACCTGTTAACTCAACGATTTTCGCTAATAAGAATGGTGTGCTATCTTTACCGTGAATTCCTTTTTCGTCAGCTTCACGAACCGCTTGATCGATAATCGCATCGATTTTTTCGTGTGGAATTTCGTGTTCAGCTGGAATTGGGTTTGTAACTAAGATACCACCTTTAAGTCCTAGTAATTCAGAGTAACGAATCATTTCCGCTACTTCTTTAGCTGAGTCTACACGGCTATTTAATTTGTACTCAGAAGTACGAGTGTAGAATGCTGGTAAGTAGTCTGTTTGGTAGCCGACTACTGGCACCCCTTTTGTTTCTAAATATTCAAGAGTACGTGGTAAATCAAGAATCGCTTTGGCACCAGCGCAGACAACTGTTACTGGAGTTTGTCCTAATTCATCTAAGTCTGCTGAGATATCCATTGTTTCTTCAACGCCCACGGTGAACCCCACCGATACCGCCAGTTACGAATACTTTGATACCCAGCTAAGTGCGCACCAATCATCGTTGTTGCTACTGTAGTTGCGCCTAAAACACCTTTAGCAAATGTTTCAGCTAAGTCACGGCGAGATACTTTTGCGACTGGTTTTTCTTTTGCAAGACGTTCTAAGTCCGCTTCTTCTAAACCAATTTTGTATTTTCCATCCATGATAGCGATTGTTGCTGGAACAGCTCCATTGTCGCGGATAATTTGTTCTACAGTTTTAGCCATTTCAACGTTTTGTGGATATGGCATTCCGTGTGAAATGATGGTTGATTCTAACGCAACGACTGGTAGGTTGTTGTCTAATGCGTGTTGTACTTCCTTACTGATTGATAATAATGGATTCATGATAAACCTCTTTCCTTTAATTGTTGATATTCTTTTTCAAATGACTTAGCGTTTAAGTCTTTTCGAACTGTTTCAATAGCTTGGACCGTATAGTACGAATTCGTTAATCCGTATCCAATCGACTCTTCCAAGCTTGCTCCCTTAAGAGCTCCATAGAGCACTCCAGAAGAAAATGAATCTCCTGCTCCTGTCACGTCACTGACTTGCTCTGCTTTTATCGGTGTAAAAGTTTTTACGACTCCTGTAGCATCTGCAAAGACACCACATTTCGTTCCTTTAGTAATCACAATATTTTCTACGCCATCTTTCTGCCATAAAGCAGCTAATTCAGCTAGCGTATGTTCTCCGTACCTCGTCCTGGACTCGTCCGCATTGACGACAATCCAAGTCACTCCTTGTAAATTATCTGGGATTCGTTTCATCTTCGGTCCACTCACTGGAATAATGGCCAGTGGAATTTTCTCAAGATTAGTTAGCTGAATGAGCGCTTGTAATGTTTCTTGTGGAAGATTTAAATCCGCAATGACTAACGCTGCATCTTTCACCGCTTTTTCATGCGAAGATAGCCACTCAGGCGTCATTTCCTCACAAATGGACATATCGGCTAACGCCAGACACATATCTCCTTGAAGATCCAAAATCGCTGTATAATTCGACGTTGTTTTTCCCTTTTGAAGTCGATCTACAAGTGAAAAAAATCGATAAAATGCCTTCAGTCTCTTTTTCAAGCCACGTAAAGCTTTCATCATCGCCTGCAACTGACAACATCTTAACAGGTACTCCTAGACGTCCCAGATTTTCGGCAATGTTTCTTGAAACACCACCGGCACTTAGCGACGAGACCACTGGATTACTCGTCTCAAGTACGAGATTTTCGAGCAATTGAACTTTCTTATCCACGTTCATTCCGCCGATACAAAGTACGTAGGAATCTTTAAATTTCTTGTCTTCTGACATGAAACATCCCCCTTCGTTTACAAAAAGGTTCGATGAATGGAGGTTGATGAAGCTTTTCCTTCATTCGGTCTTATACGCTTCATTATAAGCGATAACCCCCACCCCAATCAAGCTTTCCAGGAGAAAACCACAAATATTTCAAAGTTCATTCAGATAATTGTTCGGGTTTAAAACGCAAACTACGTCATCTTTTCTTTAACAGCAACAAAAAAGGACCCGAAAATTCGAGTCCTCTCAGTTCATTTATATGAAAATTAAACGTGAATTGGCATACCTAATGCTAATTCAGCAGTATCCATAACTACTTCTGATAATGATGGATGTGAGTGGATTGTTAATGCGATATCTTCCGCATTCATTCCAGCTTCAACTGCTAAACCTAATTCAGCAATAATGTCTGAAGCGTTCACGCCGGCAACTTGTGCACCAACGATTACGTTATCTTCTTTAGTAGTGATTAAACGAACGAAACCTTCAGTAGCGTTCAATGATAATGCACGACCATTTCCTGATAATGGGAATTTAGAAGCTTTTACTTGTAAACCAGCATCTTTAGCTTGTTGTTGAGTGTAACCAACTGAAGCTAATTCTGGATCAGTGAAGGCAACAGATGGCATTGCACGGTAGTCAACAGCCACTGCTTTACCTGAGATTGCTTCTGCAGCGATTTTTCCTTCGTAGCTTGCTTTGTGAGCTAAAGCTGGTCCAGGAACGATATCACCGATTGCAAAGATTGATTTAACGTTTGTACGTCCTTGGTTGTCAACTTTAACTAAACCACGGTCAGTCATTTCAACACCAGCAACGTCTAAACCAATTTCGTCTGTGTTAGGGACGGCGACCCTACAGCAACCATTACGTAGTCAGCTTCAACAGCTTCTTCTTTGCCGTCTACTGTGTACTTAACAGTTACGCTGTCACCATTGTCAACAGCTTCTTTAGCCATTGCGTTAGTTACGATAGTAACACCTTTTTTTAGCCATGTTATCTTCAACAAGTTTAACCATGTCTTTATCAAACATTGAAAGGATGCTTGGAGCACCTTCAAGGATTGTCACTTCTGAACCTAAGTTAGCGTATGCTGAACCTAGTTCTGAACCGATAACCCCACCACCGATAACAACTAATTTTTTTAGGAACTTCTTTAAGACCTAAACCACCAGTTGAATCGATAACGCGTCCGCCAAATTTGAAACCTTTGATTTCGATTGGACGGCTACCAGTAGCTACGATAGCATGGTTGAATGAGTATGTTTGAGCGCTGTCTTCAGTAACAACACGTAAAGTGTGTTCGTCTACTAAGAAAGCTTCTCCACGAATGATTTCAACTTTGTTTTTCTTTAATAAGTACTCAACACCAGCAGTTAATTTCTTAACAACTTGGTTATCTTTCCATTCTTGAGTTTTAGCGAAGTCTAAAACAACTTCTTTAGCAGTCACACCAAATACTTCTGAGTGTTGTGCTTCTTGGTAATGATGTCCAGCTGAAATTAACGCTTTAGATGGAATACATCCAACGTTTAAGCAGACACCTCCAAAATATTCTTTCTCGATAATCGCAACTTTTTGACCTTCTTGAGCTGCACGAATAGCTGCAACATATCCACCAGGGCCGGCACCAATTACGACTGTATCTAGTTCAATAGCGAAATCGCCTACTACCATTTTTTTCACCTCTTAAAAGTTTTCAAATAAGGAACCGACGTAAACCCATGTCTACGCCGTTCCTAACAATTTAATGAATTAAGCTTCCATTAATAATAATTCTGGATCATTCAATAGACGTTTCAATTCGTTCATAGCTTTTTGAGCAGTTGCTCCATCCACGATACGGTGGTCAAAGCTTAATGATAATTTCATGTTACGTCCGATTACGATTTCATCGTTTTCGTTGATAACTGGTTCGCGAACGATTGTACCAACACCTAAAATCGCAACTTCAGGGTAGTTAATAACTGGAGTGAACCAGCCGCCACCTACTGAACCGATGTTAGAGATTGTAATTGTTCCTTGTCCCATTTCTGCAGCTGTTAATTTACCTTCATGAGCTTTTGCAGCTAATGCGTTAATTTCATCTGCAATACCAAACATGCTCTTAGTGTTTGCATCTTTGATATTTGGAACGAATAAACCTAAATCTGTATCTGTAGCGATACCGATGTTGATGTAGTTTTTGTAAACAATTTCTTGAGATGCATCGTCGATAGAAGCATTCAATACTGGGAATTTCTTCATTGCTACTGCTAAAGCTTTAACAACGTAAGGTAAGAATGTTAATTTAGTACCTTGTGCAGCTGCAACATCTTTGAATTTCTTACGGTGATCCCAAAGTTTAGAAACTTCAACTTGGTCATGTAATGTAACGTGTGGTGCAGTGTGTTTGCTGTTAACCATTGCTTTAGAGATTGCTTTACGCATTGGAGTTAATTTAACGCGTTCTTCACGTTCAGCTGATCCAACGAATGGTTTAGCTGGAGCTGGAGCCGCTGCTGGTGCAGATGCTTGAGCTGGAGCTGCTGCTGGTGCAGATGCTGCTGGAGCTTCTACTGCTGCTGGAGCTGCTGGTGCTGCTACTGGTGCGCCACCGAAGTTATCGATGTCTTCACGAGTGATGCGTCCGCCTTTACCAGTTGGAACTACTGCTGTGATGTCAACGCCTTTTTCACGTGCATATTGACGAACTGAAGGCATTGCTAATACTAATTTACCAGGGTTGCTTGCTGCAGGAACTCCTGTTGGAGCTGCAGGTGCCGCTGGAGCTGCTGCTGGTGCTGGAGCTGCAGGTGCTGCTGGAGCTGCTGCAGGTGCGTGAGAACCGCCTTCTGTTGCGATTTCAACGATTACATCACCAACGTGAGCTACTGTTCCTTCAGATACTAAAACTGCTGTAACAGTTCCAGCTACTGGAGAAGGAATAGATTCTACTGATTTGTCGTTTTGTACTTCGAATAAAATGTCATCTTCAGCAATCTTGTCGCCTACTTTGATGTCGATTTTAACGATTTCACCTTCTGCAATTCCTTCACCGATGTCAGGTAATTTGAAATTGGAAAGTGCTTGATGCTGCTGGTGCAGCTGGTGCAGGTGCTGCCGCTGGAGCCGCTGCTGGTGCAGATGCTTCTGCTGGGCCAGAACCATCGTCGATAACTACGATGATGTCGCCTACGCGAGCTACTGTACCTTCTTGAACTTTAACTTCTAATACTTTACCACTTACTGGAGAAGGAATTTCTTCTACAGATTTGTCGTTTTGTACTTCGAATAAAATATCATCTTCTTGAATTGTATCTCCGACTTTAATGTCGATTTTTACGATTTCGCCTTCTGCGATACCTTCACCGATATCAGGCATTTTAAATTGGAAAGCCATGCTTGTACATCCCTTCTTATTTTTATAAAACTCTAAAGAGCACACTCAAGTGAGAGGCTCTTTAGAATGAAATTTGTTGAATTAGAAGTTCACTGTTTCGCGAACTTTAGCTTCAATATCGCTAGCATTTGGTAACCAGTCGTTTTCTGCTTGACCAAATGGGAAGATTGTATCTGGAGCTGCAACACGTCCGATTGGAGCTTCTAAGTTTAAGATTGCGCGTTCAGCAATTTCAGACATTACCATTGCGCCGATACCAGCTTGACGTTGTGCTTCTTGAACAACAACTACGCGACCAGTTTTTTCAACTGATGCTAAGATTGTGTCTAAGTCTAATGGAGAAACAGTACGTAAGTCGATAACTTCTACTGAGATTCCTTCTTTTTCTAAGTTTTCAGCAGCTTTAACAGCTTCACGAACCATTGCACCGTAAGTAATTACAGATACGTCTTTACCTTCACGAGTTACTGCAGCTACTCCTAGAGGAACTGTGTATTCTCCTTCTGGAACTTCTTCACGGAATGAACGGTATAGTTTCATATGCTCTAAGTAAACAACTGGGTCGTTGTCACGAATAGCTGAGATTAATAACCCTTTTGCATCGTATGGGTTTGAAGGGATAACCACTTTCAAACCTGGTGATTGAGCTACTAAACCTTCTAAGTTATCTGAGTGTAATTCTGGAGTATGTACCCCTCCACCCATTGGTGAACGGAATACGATAGGCATTTGACGAGTTCCACCCATACGGTAACGTGTACGAGCTGCTTGAGCTACCACGCTATCCATTACTTCGAATACGAATCCGAAGAATTGGATTTCAGGAACTGGACGGTAACCTTCTAAATGCTAAACCGATTGCTAAACCACCGATACCAGATTCTGCTAAAGGAGTGTTGAACACGCGGTCTTCACCGAATTCATCTTGAAGCCCTTGAGTTGCACGGAAAACCCCACCGTTTTTACCAACGTCTTCCCCGAAAATTAGGACATTTTCATCACGTTTTAATTCAACAGCCAATGCATCAGTGATGGCTTGAATCATTGTCATTTGTGCCATAATTATTTATTCTCCTTTGCTTTAAAGTGTTCGATTTGTTCTTTAATAACGTTTGTTGGTTCTTCAAACATTGTTTCTAAGAAGAATGAAACTTTGTTTAGGTTGTTTGTCAGCCTCTTTAATCGCTTCTTTGATTTCTTCTTTAGTTGCTTCGATTACTTCGTTTTCTTTTTCTTCTGACCATAAACCTTTAGCTGTTAGGTAGTTACGGAAACGAATTAATGGATCTTTTTTAGCCCATTCATCTTGAATTCCTTCTGGTTGGTAACGAGTTGGATCGTCACCTGATAATGTATGAGGACCATAACGGAAGCAGATTGTTTCGATTAACACAGGACCGTTTCCAGCAACTGCGTATTCACGAGCTTTTTTAGTTACAGCGTAAACTGCTAATGGGTCCATACCATCTACTTGGATACCAGGGATACCAGCAGCAACTGCTTTTTGAGCTAATGTTGGTGCGGCAGTTTGTAACTCACGAGGAGTTGAAATTGCCCAACCATTGTTTTGAATGAAGAAGATTGCAGGAGCTTGGTATGCACCAGCATAGTTAATACCTTCATAGAAGTCCCCTTGTGAAGATCCTCCATCACCAGTATAAGTCACTGCAACATTTTTCTTACCACGTTTTTTAAGACCTAAAGCAACACCGGCTGCTTGAACATATTGTGCACCAATGATGATTTGTGGTGGTAAAGCTTTTAATGATTCTGGGTACATGTTACCTGCAACATGTCCACGAGACCATAAGAATGCTTGTGATAATGGTAAACCGTGTTTTACTAATTGTGGTACATCACGGTAACCTGGTAAAAGAACGTCGTCTTTCTCAATAGCTTTGATTGAAGCTAATTGTGAAGCTTCTTGTCCAGCTGTTGGAGCGTAGAAACCTAAACGTCCTTGACGGTTTAATGCAGTTGAACGTTCGTGTAAGATACGTGACCATACCATGTCAGTCATTAATTGAACTAATTCGTCATCAGACAAATCTGGTACTAAGTCAGGATTTACAACTTTTCCTTCTGCGTCTAACACTTGAACCATTTCGAAGTTCGTGTTATTTGGTGTGAAAAGTGCATCGAGATTGAATTTTTTCTTCGTTGCCATACTTCTTTTTTCCCCTTTTCTATAAGAAATTGTGCTTAACAGACAAAACAGGTAGTTAGAACTGTACTATTCCCTCTGCTATCGTATAATAATTTAACAAACTTTTGTGAAATATGCAAGCAAAGAAGACTTTATAGAGCGTTTTTGTTAACTTTGTGAAAAAACTACCACTATCTTACGCTAAATAAAGTCTTCTTTTATTCTGATTTGTTCAATCAATTTTCTGTTTTCACTTTTTTCAGTAAATGAATTCTTAATTTTCACAATGAAACTGTACTAGTCTGTTGGTGAAAACTGTACTAATATTTTAAAACAGTTTTAATTGTTTATATAGTCTATTTGTATTTTCCAGATGTGAAACAGTAAGTCCTATCAGCCTTATCGGGCGTTCTTCCATCATTTCTTCAAACAACTGAACTGCAATCGAATAGATTTCATCGTGTTTATTCAAATAATCACGCATTGTAACACTCTTAGTGATTGTATTAAATTCCGAATCTCTTAACTTCAGAGTGACGGTTCTACAAGCAAGACTTCTCTTCTTCAACATCCGTTCTAATTCTTCTGAAAACTCCTCCAAGTATCCCGTTAGAATACCATGGTCGGTCGTATCCTTTATTAAGGTTCGCTCTGTCCCGATGGATTTACGTTCCCTGTGAAGCTTCAGTTGGTCATTTGACTCCCCTCGTACTTGCAAGTACAATCGTGGACCAAGAGTGCCAAACTTCTTCTCCAGTTCTTCCTTAGACAATGGAAAGAGATCTTCTCCTGTTAAAATACCCGCTTGTTTCAATTTCTCTGCGCTCACTTTTCCTACTCCATAGAAATCTTCGATAGGAATTGTTCGAATAAATTCTTTGGCATTTTCTGGTGTAATGACGGTCACTCCAGAAGGCTTATGATAACCTGATGCCATTTTCGCGAGAAACTTATTAAAGGACACGCCAACGGAACAAGTGAGTCCTGTTTTTTCGTATACATCCTTTTGAATCGAATGAGCAATCACTGTTGCAGAGTTGATTCCTTTCTTATTCTCTGTAACATCTAAATAGGCTTCATCAATCGAGAGCGGTTCGATTAAATCAGTGTAGGTTCGAAACACTTCATGCACCTGAGCAGAAACTTCTTTATATAACTGATATCGCCCAGGCGTGAGTATGGCTTGTGGACAGAGTTTCATGGCTTTGGCTGTAGGCATCGCAGAACGCACGCCAAAAGCTCTCGCCTCATATGAACAAGTAGACACAACACCTCTTTGGTTAGGTTTCCCACCGACAATCACAGGCTTTCCTCTCCACTCAGGATGGTCCCTTTGTTCCACCGATGCGAAAAACGCATCCATATCTACATGTAAAATTTTCCGCATCGATTTCCCTCTCTTTCTATCAACGTTTCTTCTCTATCTTATCGATTTTTGATGAAAAATAAAAACGGAATGCACATTGGCATCCCGCTTCGTCATTATTTTTGATTTGCTAAAATTCTTTTTCTTGCAAAATATCGAATGATTTTTGCAACCACGATTCCATTGGTGATGGCAAAGATGACTATCTGCACAACGCCTGCTCGTTGGATGACTTGCTGCATCCATTCATCAAGAGCTAAATCTGTTGCGTATTTTAAAACAGTAACACCAAACGCTCGAACGACTAATGTAAGCCATGCGATACAAAGTAGCCCCGCATTTTCAATAATAAATTCAAAGAAATCATCCGGGAATTTCTTCTTCGCAAATTCCATTCCAAATACAATGACTAAAATCAGTATACTGAGAATGACAACATGCCATCCTTGAGTTGTAATAAAAGCATTCCCTAAGTTCATTAAGGTTGCTGTTAGCACTAAATAGAGAATGGTTAAAACAGCGACGATATTATAGTAAATCAACATCAGTTTTTTCATCATTATCCCTCCATTTCAACTCTTCTATCTACTTCTATTGTACTCCTCCTAAAAGCGGACTTCAATCAGTCATTTTGCTTATTCATTTTGAAATAAAAAAAGACTGACAGAGAAACCTGTCAGTCTTTCATTTATGTTATCGATTAGTTATTTGTTTTCTTCGTCAGAATCTTTTTTTCTTAGCAAAGACTAATACTCCAACTGCCGCAACCACTAGTAATCCACCAATCACCATAAAGATTGTTTGGTTGCCAGTACCTGTGTTTGGAAGTTCTTCCACTGTTGTTGTCGTTGTTGTTTCTTCAACGGTTGTCACAGTAGTTTCTTCTGTTGTTGTAGTTGTTGTCGTTGTAGTTGTTTCTTCCTCTTTAGGAGTATCTTTCACATGTAAGATGCTTCCATCTTTACCAAGAGTTACTGTATATTCAGTTTCGTCTAATTCGTAACCTTCTGGAGCAGTCTTTCTCTTTAATCTTGAATTCTTTACCAGCATATTTTCTCATCGAATTGTGGAGAAACAGCATGACCTTCTTCATCAGTAGTCACTTCAACTGTATTTCCATCTGGATCTGTAATGACATAGACAGCACCTTGAACAGGATTCAATGTTTTCTCGTCTACTTTGCTCACTTTAACTGTGTAAGCACTCGTTGCTTCGATTGTACCTGAGAAGAGTGAAGTTGCACTTGCTGTGAATGTTGTTTCAGTCGTATTTGTACGACGAGTGACAGGTGTACCGTCTGCTTTTGCTACAGAAACCATATTTTGAACTTTACTTCCATCATTTGGAGTTGTTGTGTCATAAGTGACATAGTATTTTTTAGTTCCATCTTTGAATGTGATTGTAAAGTTCGTATAGTTTTCATTCCAGTTTACTGTGTAGTCAGTTCCTTCTACTAATTGTACGAAATCCGATTCTTTACCAGATGTTGTCTCGTTCATTGAAGGTGCATTGTACACGACTAATGATTCAGGAATATATTGAATCGAAGCAGTAGATGGGATCACTTGGTAAATGTATCAGTTAATACTAAGTTTTCCCCTAAGTTATCTCCACTCGTGTTTACACGTACTTTCCATTCTGAAACATATTGGCCAGAACCTTTTGAACCTGCAGCTTCTAATTTTGCTGATGTCCATGCTTTATTTGCTGCTTGCCCACCAATTTTTGCAAAGTTTTCTTTACCAATTGGATCTGTTTCATTTGAAAGAGTTTGGACATTATGCGTTTGCGTAATTGTTGTCTTCATTGAAGGTGAATCAAATGTTACGGGTTGGTTCGAAACATTCTTCTTATATAAGAAGTTTAGCGCCAAAGTTCCTTTGACCTCTTTGACTGTATCCGCACCTTTTGCTGCTAAATATTGGTCAAGGTTCTTCAGTGTGACTGTAATCGTCCCACCTTGGTTATCTCCATGGCCTTCAAAATGCGCATCCGCAATTGGAACGTTCGTTGCTAAATCAACTAATTCCACATCATGATTATCATAGAAAGTAATCTCAGCCGGAACTTCTAATTTAAAGAAATCACCATTTTGAATATCTCCATTGTAATGCTCTAAGTCGAATAGCGCTCTTAATTTATAGGCTCTATTTGTAAGGATTTGATAGACTCCATTTGCATCTGGACTTAATTTTGTATCCGATTGATCAAGAAGTTCTAATCCTGAAATTACGTTTTGAAGTTCTTTTCCTTCAGCTGCTTTTGCTGAAGTGTTTCCTAAAAACACCAATGATAAAATCACCAATAAAGTTGCGAATAAACCAAACCATTTACTCTTTTTCTTCATAAAAACCCTTCTTTCTTTTAACCGTTTTCACTATCGTACCACAAACTTCATACTAAAGGCAAAAAAATAGAGCAAGCGGGCATATTCCACTTACTCTACACGCCAATCAATTGGTTGTTGACCTGTTTTCTTTAAAAATTCATTAATTTGACTAAAAGGTTTGCTTCCAAAGAATCCGCGGTATGACGACAGCGGGCTTGGATGTGGCGCCTTTAAAATCAAATGATTGGGATTAGTAATCAGCTTTTCTTTTGATTGTGCTGGTTTCCCCCACAATACAAAGACGATTGGATGATCACTTTGATTAAGAGAAGTAATGACTGCATCGGTAAAAGTTTCCCAACCTTGACCACGATGACTATTCGCCTCATGTGCACGAACTGTCAATACTGTGTTCAAAGCAACACGCCTTGCTTTGCCCAAGCGGTTAAATCCCCACTCTTTGCAACAGGAATGCCAAGGTCGCTTTCAAGTTCCTTATAAATATTGAGTAATGAAGGTGGCAAGGCGATTCCTTTTTGAACCGAGAAGCTAAGCCCATGTGCTTGGTTATCACCATGATATGGATCTTGACCAAGAATAACCACTTTCACGTTATCAAAGGGTGTCAGTTCCAAGGCCTTAAAGACATTCTCTGCAGCTGGAAACACTTTATGATGATTTCGCTCGCTCTGTTCAAATGAACGTACTGCTTGGAAATACTCTTTTTCCTTCTCCCCACCAATGACATCATGCCATGTTGTCATAGAGTTTCCTCTTTTCTCTCGTAGATTTCAAACGTATGTGGATAGACATTTTTCTCATCCACTTCTCCTTCGAGTGATTTCACTTTAATAAAATCTCCCCACGGAAAATTGGTTGGAAAATACGTATCCCCTTCAAATGTATGATGGATTCGTGTGCAATATAGCAGTTCTACATAGTCTTTTAGAAGACGGTAGACTTCGGCACCACCACACACATAAATATCCTCGTGTTTGGCATCTTCGATAATCGCATCAATATCAGTCACGACTTCAGCACCTGGCACTTCATAATCGTCACTTCTTGTTAAAAGAATAGTTTGACGTCCTGGAAGCAAGCGACTCCCCATACCCTCGAACGTTTTACGTCCCATGAGAATGGTTTGTCCCATCGTTACTTCTTTAAAGAATTTCAAATCATTCGGCAATCGCCAAGGAAGCGTGTTGTCTTTTCCAACAAGTCCTTGTTCATCTTGAGCCCAAATATAAATTAACATCTATCTCCTCCACCATTACACGGCAATCGGTGCTTTAATCGTTGGATGCGGATTGTATCCTTCTACAATCACGTCATCAACATCGATCTCAAACATTGATTTTTCAGGATGTTTTAATACAAGTGTTGGTAATTCTCTTTCTTCACGTGCTAATTGCGTTTCTACTTGTTCCATATGGTTTAAGTAGATGTGCGCATCGCCTAATGTATGAACGAATTCGCCAACTTCTAAACCAACTTCATTTGCGATTAAATGTGTTAATAAGGCGTAACTTGAGATATTGAAAGGCACTCCTAGGAACACATCCGCACTACGTTGGTATAATTGGCAGCTTAATTTACCATCAGCCACGTAGAATTGGAACATTGTATGGCATGGAGGAAGCGCCATGCTAGGTACATCTTCTGGATTCCATGCTGAAACAATCATACGACGTGAATCTGGAGAATTCTTCAATAAGTTCAGTAAGTCTGCGATTTGGTCAATCGTTTCACCCTTTGTTGTTTTCCAGTGACGCCATTGTGAACCGTAAATATTTCCAAGTTCACCGAATTCAGCCGCAAACGCATCATCCGTTAAGATTTTTTCACAGAAGTCTTTCTTCACTTCTTGGTATACTTCGTTGAACGCTTCGTCTTGCAAGCAGCGACGTCCCAAAGTCTGTCATATCAGGACCCAGTGTATTTTGGAGAAGAAACATAACGCTCAAACGCCCATTCATCCCAAATGTGGTTGTTATGTTCTAATAAGTATTTGATATTTGTATCGCCATGTAAGAACCATAATAATTCGCTCTTAATTAAACCCAAACGCCACACGTTTTGTTGTTAACAGTGGAAATCCCTTTTTGAAGATCAAAACGCATTTGGTATCCAAACACACTCTTTGTACCTGTCCCAGTACGGTCTGTTTTAATCGTTCCTTCTTCTAAAATCTTTCTTAGTAAGTCTTTATATTGTTTCGTCATATCTGTTCCTTTCTTTAATTCCCTGCTAATTCTGCTAAATATTCCCAACGTTCGTAAGCCGCACTTGCCGCTTCTTCCGTCTTGTCTAATTCCTCTTGTAATTCTTGTAATTTGGCAAAATCTTGTGCATGAACACTCATTTCCTCTTGCAAGAATTCTAGTTTTCTCTTCGAGTTCTTGAATGGTCGCTTCTATCGTCTCCCATTCTTTCTTCTCTTGATACGTCATCTTCTTAGCCGGAGCTGCTTTTGGTGCCTCCACTTTTGGCGCTTCTGCCTTAGGAGTTTCTACAGCCACTTTTGCTAGTGATTTTTCTTGTTCTAAATACTCACTCATCGATCCGTAGAACAGTTCTGTTTGCCCTTCGCCTCGGATGACAAATAATTGATCCACCGTCTTATCTAAGAAGTAACGGTCATGCGATACGATAAGGACCGCTCCATTAAACGACTCTAGGAAATCTTCAAGTACAGTTAATGTATCGATATCCAAGTCGTTGGTTGGTTCGTCTAATAATAACACATTTGGTTTTTGTCATTAATAAAGCGAAGTAAGTAGAGTCGTCTTCTCTCTCCTCCAGACAATGTATGGATATAAGCTCCCATGTAAATGTCTTGGGAATAAGAATGTCTCTAGTAATTCTGAGATGGAAGCTACTTCTCCGTTTTTCACGTTTAATTTCTTCCGCTTCTTCTCGTAAATATTGGATGAGCTGTTTATCCATTGGGATATCTTCATCTTGTTGTTTATAGTACGCGATTCGAACGGTCTCGCCGACAACAAATTGACCACTATCAAATGGAATCTGTCCAGCAATGGCGTTTAGGAAAGTAGATTTTCCAACACCATTCACCCCAGCAATCCCGACACGCGCTTGACTTTGAATAATCCAATCTAGATTCTTCACGATTTGTTGTCCATTAATCGAAAGACTGACATCTTCCATTTGGAAGACACGTTTCCCAATACGCGCTTGGTCGAATTCCATCACCAGCTTGTCGTTTGAAGTCGTCTGTTTTACTTCTTTTTCTAACGCTTCAAAACGATGAATACGCGCTTGTTGTTTCGTCGAACGAGCCTGCGCCCCTTGACGCATCCATTCTAATTCACTCAAGTACAATCGTTTTTGTTTCTGCGACATACGAGCTGCGATTTGTTCTCGTTGGCTTCGTTGCTCTAGGTATGACTCATAGTTTCCTTCGTAAGCTTCGATTCGCCCATTCACTAGTTCAAACATATGCGTTACCGCACGTTCTAAGAAGTAACGGTCGTGAGTCACGAGCATCATCGCGCCTTTGTAATTGGCTAAGTAGCCTTCTAACCATTCGATGGCTTCTAAGTCTAAGTGGTTGGTTGGTTCATCGAGCAATAGTAAATCCGGTTCTTCCATCAATACTTTTGCAAGACCCACACGCTTCTTCTGACCTCCAGAGAGCGTTCCAACTTTTTTCTGAATATCCGTAAGTCCCATCTTTTGAAGAATGGTCTTGATTTGAACTTCCACTTGCCATCCATCGATTTCATTCATCTTTTGTTCTAAGACGCTGTATCGTTTTGTGAGGCTTTCTGAAGTTGGATTTTCACGTAATTGTTCAACCACTTCTTCATAGTCATGAACGACTTTTAATGTTGGATGGTCTCCTTTATATAGGGCTTCAAAAATCGTATCTTCATCATCCAATTCTGGTTGCTGTGATAAGTATCCAATTCTATAATCGTTAGACGTTGTGATGTCTCCTGATTCAGCAAAATCAACTCCTGCAAGAATAGATAATAATGTACTCTTACCGGTCCCATTTTGACCGATTAAACCTACGTGTTCACCTTCATTAATAATAAAGGACACGTCTTCTAATAATGATTTCGCACCATAAGATTTTTTCAAATGATCGACTCTAAAATCTTTCATGCAAACTCCTTTCAAGTCTCTTAATATAACCCTTGAATTTTCCCATTGTCATCAACACTAATTCCAAGTGCTGCTGGAACTTTAGGAAGTCCCGGCATTGTTAAAACTGTTCCCGTTAATGCGACAATAAATCCAGCACCAAGCTTAGGGACGAAAGAACGAATCGTAATATCGAAATCGGTTGGTCGTCCTTTTAACTTTCGCATTATCCGAGAATGAGTATGGTGTTTTGGCAATACACACATTCAGATGGTTCCATCCCAGTTTCGAATTCCTTCAATTGTGTAAGGGCTTCGTCTGAATAATGAACGTTTGTCGCACCATAAACGTTCTTCGCAATCGTCTCGACTTTTTCTTGGATTGTCGCACTCATATCGTAAGTTGGTTGAAAAGTAGCGTTGTTCTCACATAATTCGACGACTTTCTCTGCTAGTGCGATACCGCCCCGACTTCCATGTTTCCACACACTCGTAAGAACACAATCCACACCCATCTCACGGCATAATTCCATAAAGAGGGCTTGTTCATCTTTTGTATCTGTTAAAAATTCATTTAAGGCTACAACAACTGGTAAGCCATATGCTTGTACGTTTTCGATATGTTTTCGTACATTTTTGAAACCTTCACGAACCGCCTCGAGATTCTCACCAAGTGCGAGTTCATCAAGTGCAACGCCACCATGCATTTTCGTCGAACGAATGGTCGCTACAAGCACAACTGCATCTGGATGTTTTCCAAGAACAGGAACTTTAATATCGAGGAACTTCTGTGCACCAAGGTCAGCCCCGAATCCTGCTTCGGTCACGACATAATCTGCAAGCGTCAATGCCATTCTCGTTGCCACGACACTATTACAGCCATGCGCGATATTAGCAAATGGTCCTCCATGAACAATGGCTGGTGTTTCTTCCAATGTCTGCACAAGGTTAGGCTTCATCGCCTCTTTGAGTAATGCGGTAATTGCACCTTCCGCACCTAAATCAAACACGGTAACAGGTTCTCCTGACTTTGTATACGCCACGAGAATATTTGAAACGCGTCGTTGCAAGTCGCTTAAATCACTCGCCAGGCAAAGAATCGCCATCATTTCGGTTGCGACCGTAATATCAAAACCGTCTTTACGCGGTGTTCCATTCACTGGACCTCCCAGTCCGATTTCAATTTCTCGCAACGCTCGGTCATTTAAGTCCAAGGCCCGCTTCCAAATAATGCGGTTAGGATCGATTTCTAATTCATTTCCTTGATGAATATGATTATCGATGATTGCAGATAACAGATTTGTTGCTGTCGTTAGGGCATGCATGTCCCCTGTGAAATGCAAATTGATTTCTTCCATGGGAACAACTTGCGCATAACCTCCACCTGTAGCTCCCCCTTTGAGCCCAAGAGTTGGCCCTAGAGATGGTTCACGAAGTGCAATGGCGGTTTTCTTTCCAATCGCTGTTAATGCGTCTCCAAGGCCAACTGTTACTGTAGACTTTCCTTCTCCAGCAGGAGTCGGATTCATCGATGTCACTAAAATGAGTTTCCCAAAATTCTCTGGGTTATGAATATCAGTCTTATCAATCTTGGCTTTGTATTTTCCATAGGGTTCCACTTCATCAGGTGTTAAATGAAGCTTTTCAGCAATCACCGTGATGGGTTGCATTTGGTTTTCTTGTGCAATTTTAATATCTGTTTTCATGACGTCACCTCGCTTCATGCATATTCGTTTTATTATACCATAATTTGAAGCAAAAAAAGAATGAGGATGCAACATCATCCTCATTCATCTCTTATTGTCTTAGTCTTCTTTTTTCTTGAAACCTAATACCCCAAAACCGCTAAATAGGAATGCAGCTGCTGCACTTAGTAGTGAGTCTGCTGTTCCTGTATTTGGAAGTTGTGGTGCTGGAGTTGCTGGAACTTCCGGTGTCACAGGTACTTCTGGAGTTGTTGGAACTTCTGGAGTCGCAGGTTCTACAGGAAGTGCTGAAATAATCGCATATTTATTTACCGTTACACTTGGAGCTTCTGGTTCTGTTGGCTCACTTGGTTTTACTGGTTCTTCCCCTGGTGGTTGAGGGAAAGCAATATTTCGTATTAATCGCAAACCAATACACAGTATTAAGACCTACTGAATTCCCTTGTACTGAAAAAGTATAGTGGTTATCGTACAAACGAAGTGCTCCACTTCCCCAATAGAAGTTTGGTGCTGTTTCATCATCCCAACCTTTTACATTTCCCATGTCATTCCCGTTGAATTTTGAGCCATGTTCTAAGTATTGGTTGTCGTTCACAGAATAGATTTCACCATTTTGCTCACTTACAGAAGAACCTGGAATTGGGATAAATTTGTTGCTTCCAACACTCATTTTTTCAATATGCTTTTGTATCATCCCAAGCCCATTTTGTTTCACCGTTTTCTGTATAACGAATGCCGTTATAATGGTTCAAACTGTTTACAGCAATAATTGAGTTTCCATTGTAAACCGCTTGGACTTCATTTCCTGCAGCGTCATAGTAATGATCCACAACTTTGATTGTTAATGGATTAGCAGAATCCGTGCTATCTCCTACAACAATCGTTTTAGCTGGGTCACGATAAACATTCGCAATGATTTTTCCTGAATTACCAGGTGCACTAGTAACTGTAAATTCACGGACGATTTTAGCAATGGCTGTATCTTTAAAGCGTGAATTGGATAGATTAGTACTTGTCACTGTCATTGTTTTACCAACTTCAAGCGCAACCCACGCATCATCTGTATCAGAATATGGATTTGTTGTTGTCAGATACTCGTCTTTTACTTTGTCTCCATCAAATCGAGCTAAATAGTCCGATTGGTTTAATGCATCTACACCAGCTTGTGTAAAGTAGTTGACATCCCCACTGACAACCGTATGCGCATCTGGTTCTGTCTTCAAAGTCAATTCTTGTAATGTATTAATAATCCCTGCATCTTTACCGTCAGCAATTTGCTTTTGGTATTCTTCGTAAGCTGCTTTCTTTTCGTCATATTGAGCTTTTTGGATATTGTATTCTTTTACATCTTCATCGTATTTCTTTTTCTCTTCAGTATATTTTGCTTTATCTTCTTTATACTTATTAGTGACTTGTTCAATCTCAGCCGCCTTCTCCTCTTGAGCCGCTTTGACTTGTTCTTCATTTAAATTCGTAATCGTTTCTGAACTTTCATTAACAGTTACACCTTCTGTCTTTGCATTGTCGATGGCTGTCTTTAAAGTATCTGAATTTTCGATAGCTTTTGTTGTTGTCGCAAGAGTTTCCTCTGCAGCTACAACTTCATCTGCTAAAACCGTATCTGCTGCGAAAACACTGCTTACAAATAGAAACACACTTGCTGTTGCTACAAAACCACATAACCCAAATGCTTTTGATTTTTTATACCCAACTGTTGTCGATTGATGATTAAACATAATTTTCCCCTTTGATGAAATAATTTCCTTAATCTTACACCTGATACAGTTGTTTTTTTCAACTCTTTTTCATTTTTAATTTTTCCTCACTTTTTCACATAAATCTTCTCAAAGAAACGTCTAAACCCTCTCTATTTCAATAAAAAGCCGTATGGCATTGCCATACGACTTTAATCATTTAAATTATTTTTTTCTTTTTTTGAAACAGCTAAACCAAGACCAGCAAATAATGTTGCTAAACCTGTTGTTACTGCAGTTGTAGCAACCCCAGTATTTGGTAATTCTTCTTGTTTTGGTTCTTCTGGCGTACTAGTTGTTGTTTCTGCTTACTGTTGTTTCTACTGTTGTTTCTTCAGTAGTTACTTCAGTTGTTGGTTGTGCAACTTTTTCTGTACCAGTGGATACGATTTCCTTCACGATCTTTTTCTGTGCTTACAAATTCATATCCATCGATTTCAGCTGGATCTTTCCAACCTCTATCAGTTGCTTTAATTGATTCTTTCTGTATCGATATCTTTGTAATCTGTCACAAGTGAATCAAGAACTAATTGTGCACTTGTAGAGTCACTAATAATACGATAGATATAGATTCCTTTAGAATCTTTACCATCAATAGTCGCTGTAGCAACAGTTGAAACGTCATATTGCATTTTTTCGATATCAATTTTAGATTTGTCGATGATATTAATTCGGTTTTTCCCTACACCGAAGAATACTCCTAGTTCTTTAGGAACATCTCCTTCAATCATCTCAAGTGTAATTTTCTTTGCACTAACAGAAGTCACTTTGAATTTTGGAGCTACACCCGTTGGGAACACATAAGCACCGTATTGGTTTACGCTGTAATTACTATATACAGGTAAGATGAAGTATGCATTATGTGTATCGCCAACTTTAATTGCGTCAGCTCCACTTGTTTTCCACTCAATTCCTGAAGCATCGTTGAATTCTAGTTCAACAGTTGAACCAACCTTCATCCCTTCTCTTCCACGAACTTGGAATTGTGTAGACGTTTCATATGAGCCATCTGCATTGAACTTAATTGTATTTCCCGAAGGTGTGAAGTGAATAGAGTTTGTTTCAGTTGCAAATTTCTCTACTTTTGGAATATCTACTGTACTTGTTACAGAAGAATCTCCCACTTTAATCACTTGATTTAAAGTGTAGTCTTTATTCGCAATAACAGCTCCGTTATAAGCGTTATCTGATTTAATTGTGAACTGTGCTTGTTTCAACACATCAGGTTTTACCGCTTCAACTGCTTTTGTAAATGTGATTTTTAATGTAGCACGTGTTGATTCCAATTCAGCTTGTTCCATTTGAGCTTTGTCGTTCGAACCTTGACGAGCTTTATTTACATTTTCAAATGATACAACCGAAATTGTACCAATTTTCTTTCCTTCGTAAATAACATCTTTACCATTTAACGAAGTTAATACCGCAACGTTTTCTAATGTAATTGTTACATAGTCGCCTTCTTTCACGTCATCATCTGTTAATGAGACAGCGATATCTACGTCTGTGTAGTATTCATAGTTCTTAATATCATGGTTTTTAATCGTACCAGTTACTTTTGCATTTGCTTCTTTAGCAGCACGTGTTGGCGCCGCAGTTGTTGCTTCTGTTGTAGCTTCTGTCGTTGCAGTCGTTGCTTCTGTTGTAGCCTCTGTTGTTGCTGCAGCAGCTGTAGTCGCTTCTGTAGTCGTTGCATCTTCAGCAAATACAGACTTATTTGCTTGGAATGCTGTTAACAAAACACCGCACGACGAGATTGCTAACATCAGTTTTCCAATTTTACGAATTGATTGTTCTTTTTTCATCCAATCTTTCCTCCATAAACACTTTAGTTAGAATCATTTTACTATAACTTTGTACATTTTTCAACTAAATAATTCACAATTAATTCGAAAACTATTTTCATAATTTTCATTCATTTCCAAAAAAAAGAACAGTAGCTTAATACTACTGCTCTACTCCATGTTGAACTTTATTTTTAAAGATATAATACGCAATCATGAGAGGCACCATTGAACCAAACCACGCCATTGGATTGGCAACAGTTGCTCCGACAAAGCCGTACATATTTGAAAGAACCACTGCAGCAACAGAACGCATAATGAGTTCCATAATTCCAGCCAAGGTTGGCGTAAATGTTTTTCCCACCCCTTGTAAGGTATAACGGTAAATAAATAATAGTGAGAGGAAACTATAAGTTGTTCCGTTTGTAAGGAAGAATAGTCGTCCTAACTCTACAACATCCTCATGTCCCTCTCCTACGAAGGCACGAATAAGAATCGGACTAAATAGATTTAGAATAATCCCTACCACAATGGCAAATGTCAATGATAATTTGATACATTCACGCACACCAAGCCAGATACGATCATATTTCTTTGCACCATAGTTTTGCGCAGAATACGTCGCCATCGTTACCCCGAATGACATCATTGGAAGAATCGCTAACTGGTCAATCTTTTGCGCTGCCGTATGCGCCGCAACCGAAGTCGGTCCTAATTGATTCAATGCGATTTGAACCATAATCGTTCCAATGGCAATAATCGAAGCTTGGAACGCCATTGGGAACGAAATACGACAATGTTCTCTAATATTTTGCTTTGTCGCTACAAGGTCAGCTTTTGTTAATCTTAATACTGGAATTTTCTTCCAAATATAAACCACGCAGGCTACTGCTGAGAAGATTTGCGAAAGAACCGTTGCGTACCCTGCTCCTTCAACTCCCATTCCAAAGACTGCAATGAAGAGAATATCCAGAACGATATTCATCACACAAGCCATTACAAGGAAATACAATGGTGTTTTTGCATCCCCGATAGAACGGAAAATGTTAGATAATAAATTGTAAGCCATTGATGAGAAAATACCGCCAAAAATGACGATTAAATAATCATAGGCCCCATCAATGATCTCGGATGGTGTCTGCATGATTTCCAGAATTTGACGACAGAAAATCATACTTAGGGCGGTTAACACAATCGCCGTAGCAATGGAAATTAAAATAGAAACATAAAAACTATGCTTCACGCCCTTATAATCCTTGGCACCAAACCGTTGCGCTAATGGAATCGCAAGACCAGCCGTTAACCCTGTCGCAAACCCGATGATTAAAAAGACAATACTTCCAGTAGACCCCACCGCAGCTAACGCCTGCACACCAATGGTACGACCTACGATAAAGGTATCCGCCATATTGTATAATTGTTGGAATAAGTTCCCAATTAATAGCGGGATTGTAAAATTCCAAATCAGTTTTAATGGTTTTCCACTTGTCATATCCTTTGCCATCAGACACCCTCCTCTTCAAAAAATTAGCAAGTAATAGTATAAAACATTCCAATGAAAATGAACAGTAGTTTTGAAAAATTTCTTTTAAGAAAACGTCTTCTATGCTAAAATAAGACTGAAAAGAGGCGAATGTTATGGCAGATTTTGATAAAAATAGAATTGCAAAAATGCAACAATACTTAACAGATGTAACAGACCCTGAATTTAAAGGGAGCGCCACCGACAAAACTGTCGCTATGGCCGAATTATTTAATTACTATCATTCGGATTGGAAAGCTGATGCGAGTCACTTCGTCGATCAAAACTTAGAACTCTTTGACGATGAAAAAATGCAAATGCTCTTTCGAAATTCAAACAAGGGCCGCAAATCTCCACATACCATCATCCGACAAGAATCAAAAAGTAAGTATAAACGCCCGATGCGACCGGGGGAAGATTAGGCAGAAAGACAGAAGACAAGAAAAACCTCACAGTGTGAGGTTTTTCTGCTTCGTAGTCTTTCGTCCGCAAAGTTTATTAGACTTTCTTGAATCGCGAGCGATGAAAAGAAAGTCAATAAACCACTGCGCGATACGAACTTTAAGGATGTGAGGCCACCTTAAACCACTGCACACCCCTTTGAATGCACCATGAAAATTATCATATATGATAATTTCACCATACGTATTTATCTGACAGAATTTATTTTATTGCACAAAAAAATCCCCACATCTGTGGGGATTTTCCTTATCTAATACCTAACGCAATTCTTGCATAGCGTGACATTCTATCTGGACTCCATGCTGGATACCAAACGAGTTTCACATCAATTGTTTTCACTTCTTCAATCTCTGCTAACGCACGATGAATCTCATCTGTAATAATATCCGCTAGCGGGCAACCCATTGTTGTCAGTGTCATATCCACTTGGCAATGCCCTTCTTCGTTCAAATCAACACGATAAATCAACCCAAGATTTACAATATCAATTCCAAGCTCTGGATCAATCACTGTCTCCAACGCTTCTAAAATCTTCTCTTGCATTACTTCTGCAGCATTTTTATTTTCTTCTGTCATCTTCTACTCTCCTATTGAAATACTCTTTGGAAAAAGTCAGCAACGGCTTCAAACACTTGATGTGGCACAATATGCCCTTGACCTGGTGTTTCATGCCACTCTACATTTGTAGCGTATGGCTCATTCTTAATGCTTTCATAAAACTCTTTATTTAATTCATACGGCACTTTATCATCCGCTGTTCCATGCCATAAGAATAATGGACGGCCATTAATATGTTCAGGATGTTTCGCAAGTGCCATCGCATCTAAGAAAGGTTTATTTTTTTCGATTTCTGCTTCTAACGCTTCACATTGTTCCTGCGTTGCTCCCGTCATCCAAACTGATGAGATTGTCCATTTAGCAAAACGAGCAGGATCCGCATTTCCCATTAAACTTGCCGCTGCTGTAATATCTGGATACTGATTGAATAAGGCATACGTTGAAATACCACCCATGCTCAAACCAGACACGCCAAATTTCGTTTCATCTAATAGCCCACGACTTCTGAATTCTTCTTTTAAAATAGGAAGTTCTTTAATGTTATTGGCTACAATTTCCCAGATTTCGCCACCAATCAAGCGCACACCACGGTCTCCGTGTAAGTGTTGGTCTGGTAAAACAGCACGCATACCGCGTTTTGCTAGCTCTACTCCAATCGTTACGACACGGTCTTTACTTCCTGTCCAACCATGATAAAACACAACGATGGGAAGCACTTGGTCTTTTAACGATGCATCTACGACTTCAGCGTATGGGATTCCATTTACTTCACGATAATCAATTTGAATCATAACTTCCTCTTTCTTATTTCATCTAAAATATGGTAAACTTATACAGATATTGTACTTGATGGAAACTTTGAAAACAAGTTTCTGCTTTTAGAAAATCACTTTGAAAGGAGAAAGAATGGAAAAGAAACTCATTGCCATCGACCTTGATGGAACTACATTAAACAACAACTCAGAACTGACACAAGAAACAATCGACACCCTTCATGCCGTGAAAAACTTAGGTCATGAAGTAGCTATTGTCACTGGTCGCCCTTATCGTAATTCAAAACAATATTACGACCAGCTAAACCTTGGTGGCCCAATCGCAAACTTCAACGGTGCCCTCTGCCATATTCCAGGAATGCCTGAATGGGATGGAAAATACCACATCACACTGGATTCAGAGTTCGTACTCGATTTAGTAGCCTTTAACAAAACGCTGCCTGTCGATTACTTAATGGTCGAAGGAACAGAGCTTGTGTATTCAGATATGGAAGAACTTCCAGAGTGTCCATATTATCCAAAAGACCAAAAGCCAATCGTGATTGGGAAAAATACAAAACTCAAAGAACAACCAACTGCTGTAGCGCTCTTCTCGGATATTGAGAAACAGCCAGAGATTAAATCAAAAATCTTAGACCGCTATGATAACGACATCGAAATCCGTACTTGGGGCGGTAGCTTCCCATGTCTAGAAGTGATTTCACCTGGCATTCATAAGGCTAAAGCTCTTGAGCATTTATCTCGTTACTACGGCATTAAACAAGAAAACATTCTTGCGTTTGGTGACGAAGACAACGATATGGAAATGATTGAATACGCTAGGTCACGGTGTTGCCATGAAAAATGGAATTGATGAATTGAAAAACATAGCAAATGCGATTACTCCATTTACGAATGATGAAAATGGATTGGCGAAATATTTACAAGAGTACTTCAATCTAAAAGGCGCTTAAGAAAAAACGATAAGGATACAGACAAAATTGTCTATACACCTTATCGTTTTTTATTTTGCTAAATAGACTGAAATAAATTGACTCACAATCGTGAAGTAAACGAGAACTGATGTTAAGTCGTTCACGGTTGTGATAAATGGTCCACTGGCAATGGATGGATCAAAGTTGAATTTCTCCAAGGTAAATGGAATACATGTCCCTGTTAATGCGGCTACGAAAATCGAAGCGAACATCGCAAAGCCAATAATGCCACCAAGAACGAGACTGCCATGCCATAGACTCACAATCCCGAATACCATTACCCCAGAAATCAATCCAATTCCTAGACCGGTTGTCCCCTCTTGTACAAGTACTTTCCAGAAAGACTGTTCTTCTTCATGAAGACCAATCTTACGAATCGCAACCGCCAGAGATTGCGTCCCCGTATTCCCGGCAGTACCAGTAATTAACGTAATAAAGATGGCAAAGATACTTGCTTGTTGAATAATCGGTTCATAATGTCTAAAGAGGACTGCTGTTACAGTACCCATGATAAGAAGCGTCACAATCCCCGGTAGACGGTTGACAATCCCTGCCCACACGCCTTGGTGTGCTTCATCAACGTTTACCCCGGCAAGACCTGAGTAATCGCTGGTCGCTTCTTCTTCGATAACGTCCAACGCATCATCGACTGTGATAATCCCTACTAGCGCATTCGCATCATCGACAACCGGAATAGCAAGGAAGTCATAGTCTTTGATCGTTTGGGCTACTTCTTCTTGCGCATCATTCACGTGCACGGTTACGACACGGTCAATCATGATATCTTTGACGAGTTTTTCGTCTGGTTTCACGATTAAGTCTTTTAGCGTGAGAATCCCTGTTAAATGATTTTCATCGTCAGTGACATATACATAGTAGATTGTTTCAGCGTCTTCGGCGAAACGTTTTACCGTTGCCATCGCTGTTTTTAAGGTATCTGATTCACGCACGGCGATAAATTCAGTCGTCATCATCGCCCCTGCTGTTTCGTCTTCATAGTTTAATAATTGACGGAGTTCACTTGCCGTTTTATGTGGCATCAAGCGTAAATAAGTGCGGACATTTTCTTCGCCTACTTGCTTTAGCACGTCTACTGCATTATCGGAATACATTTCCGCAATCATTCGTGAGACATAAGCTTCGTCCATTTCGCTTAAATACTTTTCAACGTCTTCTACATCTTCTTCTAATAGTTCGAACACCATTGCCATTTCTTCAGGAGTCAGAAATTGGTAGGCTAATTTACGCTCTTCCAGCGTTAAACTTAAATAAATTTGCGCTTGGTCGTACGTATGATTCTCAAAGAAAATCTCACGGAATTGTTGTTTATCTTCCGTTGCCAAGGTGTGTTGAATTTGCTCTAAAATATCTTCAAATTCATATACGATTTCGCTCAATAGTGATTCTCCTCTCTTTATTGCTTGTGGGCTTTAATCCACTCGTCCATATCTTCGGGCAGTGGCGCCACAACGGTAATCTCTTTTTTCGTCATTGGATGAATAAACGTGAGCGAGTGACAATGCAAGGCTTGACGGTCTAATATCTCGTCTTTTACCCCACCATATAAATCATCTCCAACAAGTGGTGCCCCTAGCCATGAGAAATGGACACGAATCTGATGCGTGCGCCCAGTGTGTAATAAAATCTCGACAAGGTCCGCTCCAACAAGCGTTTCTTTCTTCCAATATTCGGTTAGCGATGGTTTCCCATCTTCTGATACACAACGATTAATAATCGACCCTTCATGTCGACCAATCGGCGCATCAATCATGCCATGTTCTTCTAGTGCGTCTGTATCATGCACAATCGCTAAATACTTCTTCTGAATCGTCTTATCTCGTAAGGCTTGGTCCATCCATGCATGTACAACGCGGTGCTTAGCAAACATCATGACTCCCGTTGTATCACGGTCAAGACGCGTCACCACATGAGTAATTTGGTCTGCATACCCACGACGCTTATAATACCCTTTTACACGATTCGCCATGGAATGGTCTGGATGCAACTTCGACGGAATCGAAGCCGTCCCTACCGGCTTATTGATAATGAGTAAATAATCATCCTCATACAAAATATCAATCGGCACTTCGCTTGGAATCACGGTCTCATGTTCTCCAGACGGTGGAATGACCATCGTTAGCACATCGCCAGGCTGAAGCGTCTTTAGGACAATCTCATGACGACCATTTACAAGAAGGTCTCCATGCGTTTTTACATGGGCAAGAAAGGTTCTTGAAATCCCCGCTTCTTGCAAGAAGGACCGCATCATCATCGGATATTCATAAGGATAATTCCACGTTAAAATCAACGGACTTCCTCATTTCCACGACAATTCACTTCACGCGAACCGATAAACGCATCTTCCACACGATCCCAGAATGGTGTATGACGGTACGCCGCAAATGAAATGCGCTCCCCACTAATTTGTAATTGAATTTCTTCAATCTCGTTGGCATCATACGTTAAATGGTCAATCGCCATCACCATGCCCTCTTTACTTTCAGGACGCAGTGTTAAGACATTATCCTTAGCAAAAATCATTGGCGAACTAAGTGTACGATACACACGATTATTAATCGAGGCCATTTCAGTCATCTGCATCACTTCTGCACGCGGATGAACAACGGCTCCCCCTAGAGATTTGCTAAGGCCTGTTGACCCTGTTGGTGTCGCCACACAAAGCCCATCTCCACGAAAGTTCTCGAACAACTCGCCATTAATATACACTTCGCATAAAAGCGTGCCATTTACTTTACGCAATGTCGCCTCATTCAAGGCTGCGTAGCGAACAACATCTCCGCTCTTAAATTTCACATTCACATCGAGCAATGGATAGCTCACACGCTCTCCCTTGTCTTGTTTCAACGACTCGATTAATTGATCCACTTCGAAGTTGCGCCAATCCGTATAGAAACCTAAGTGACCCGTATGGATGGCCACAAAACGAATACTATCTAGTTGATCGCGGTAACGGTGAAAGGCGCCTAAAAGCGTTCCGTCTCCACCAACTGTAATCACCACATCCGGATGCTCATCATCACGCACAAAACAGCCTTCTTGGCATAAGCGGTCGAAGGTATTCATGACTTCTTTTGTTTTTTCTGTTTGATTTCCGTATAAACCGACTTTCATCATGATTCCCTCCGTTTCTTACGTTTACGCTGATTTTCTTTATTAATCGCAAAAATATATTGCGCTTCTTGAATCTCTTCTCGTATTTGAGACATCTCTTCATCAAGCAAGAACGCTGCTTCTGCTGCACGTTCCAAACGCTCATGAATCGTATCAGGGAATTCCCCTTTATATTTATAGTTCAATGAGTGTTCAATCGTTGCCCAGAAATTCATCGCCAATGTACGAATTTGAATTTCCACAAGAATTTTTGTTTCTCCTTCGATTCGTTGCACCGGATATTCCAATACGATATGGTACGAACGATAGCCACTCGCTTTTTTATTTTGAATATAGTCACGTTCGATCACGATATCAAAGTCATTACGCTGACGAATCAGGCGAACCACTTCATAAATATCATCGACGAACTGACACATAATGCGAAGCCCTGCAATATCTTGTACTCCTTCAAGGAATTCTTCTCTAGGAATATTACGAACTTGCATCTTTTCTACAATACTCTCTGGAGTCTTCACACGGCCCGTGATAAATTCAATCGGTGCGTGCTTTCCTTCCTGACGATACTGGCGTCTAATTCCCTTTAATTTAATTTAATTCCTCTATTGCTTGATAATACGGAGCTAGAAAGGCTTCCCAGTCTTCTACTAGGGGTGTTTCCCATGTTTCCATATTTTCACCTACTTTTTTTCATTTCCGTTCTCTATCATACCATATTTTATAAGGAATCATGACAAATTAAGGCGATTTTTTTCAAATCTGTAATAAAATGAGCTACAATAGAACACTAAAGGAGAAATGAATATGCCAGAAATTGAAAAAGAGTTTAAGAACTTACTGTCAAAAGAGCAATACGACGCACTCGTAAACGACTATAAAGAAGTCTTTACAAAAGACGTTACGCAGACCAATAGCTACTACGACTATGAAGGTCTCCTCCAAGAACATAAAATGGCCCTTCGCATTCGCATCGTCGAAGGAAAAGAAACCGGTGAAATCACACTAAAGATTCCTCAAAGTAGCTTAGAGGTACTTGAGTATACCGAAGTTCTTCCCGTAGATATTCTGAATGCATATAATCATGACAAACAATTCACACTTCCCACTTCGCTTCAGGAGGCATTGGAAGATAATGGAATTACAATTCAAACCGTGAATCAAACAGCCCTTCTTACCACGCATCGCTTAGAAGGTGCCCTCTCTGAGAATGAATGGCTTGTTCTAGACGAGAGTCACTATAACGGCAAAGTCGACTTTGAGATGGAAATGGAAGTTCGTAGTCTCGAGCTCGGCGAACCCGGTATTCTTAGGGCATTTTAGCCAAATATAATATCATAAGACGCCAAGCAGAAAGTAAAATTAAACGTGCATTGTCCACGAGATGAGTACAAACGTCACGCGTTGTGCAAATTATTCTGACATTTCAACAAACTATGTTACAATGATGTTACAAAGTTAGTTAGGGAACAGGGGTGTAGGATTTTGAGTACTTCAAAAACAAAGAATCTATCAGAACGCACTTCACACGAAAAGATTTTCGAATTATATTTATTCGTGAATCCATTGGGATCATATTGTTATCGCTGTGAAAATGAACTATTAAAATTTGTTCGTAATTCTGAGTTTAAGGTACATTACCAATTCGTAACGTTTCATAATTTACAAACGGTTGATCAATATATGAAAAACCAAAAGTTAGATGAAACGGATTTAGATTTAAGAAACGAAATCTATACTAGAATTTATGATGCGGCTCTTTCTTATAAAGCTGCCCTCTTACAAGGAAAACGTCCAGGTCGTCAATTCTTATTTGAATTGCAACACCAAATTCATCATCACAATCGTAACTATAGCAAAGAGTTATTAGATGAAATTTTAGATAATATTGAAATTGATAAGAAAATGTTTTACGAAGATAAAGCAAGTGCTGCTGTGAAAACAGCATACGACCGCGACTTACAAATCGCCCAAGAGATGAATGTAACGCACACTCCTTCTCTTGTCATCTTCGATAATTCAAATCATTCTTATGGAATCTTACTGGCCAACAGTATTACGGCGGATACCATTAGTGAAATTTGTAATGGTGAGCCTCTTCCTGAATGCCCAGAAGTCAAACGACTTGTAGAAGTTCGCTCACGCCACAACTTAGCAAAAGTCGTGAATATGAATCGTTAAACGAAATAAACTCCTCCATTTGGAGGAGTTTTCTTTATACTCTATATAACAAAACAACTCCGAGTGTAAGAACTCTCGGAGTTTGTTTTTTGTTATTCGCTCATAAGAGCTTCTAATTGTGCTAAGCGTTTTTCGAATACGTCGAATGCGTCGTATAAGTAGTCTTTCTTCGTCATGTCTACGCCAGCTTTTTTCATTACTTCGATTGGAGCGTCGCTGCGTCCTGCACGTAAGTAGTTTAAGTAAGCTTCTAAATCTTCTGGAGTACCATGTAAGATTTTATCTGATAAAGCAGTTGCTGCAGCCATACCAGTTGCGTATTGGAATACGTAGTAGTTCATGTAGAAGTGAGGGATACGTGCCCATTCGTATGCGATTTGTTCATCTTGGATGACATTTGCATAGTATTTCGCGTTAATTTCGCTATAAGCTTTTGCGATTGATTCTTGTGTTAATGGTTGGCCTTCTTGGTCCATTACGTGAATCTTATGTTCGAATTCCGCAAATTGTGTTTGACGGAAAATGGTTGATTTGAAGCGGTGTAAATAGTTGTTTAAGATGTATTTTTGCGCTTCTTTATCTGTATGTTTCTTCAACAAGTAATCTGTTAAGATGTTTTCGTTTGTTGTAGAAGCAATTTCCGCTAAGAAGATTGAGTAATCTCCGTATTGTTTTGGTTGAGTATTACGAGTGAAGTAGCTGTGTGCACTGTGTCCTAATTCGTGAACTAATGTGAAGAAGTTTGATAATTCATCATGCCAGTTCAATAGGATGTATGGTGCAGTTGAGTATGCTCCACTTGAATATCCACCGCTGCGTTTACCGATGTTTTCAGCAACGTCGATCCAACGTTCGTCGTAGGCTTTCTTCATGATTTCGTGGTACTCTTCGCCAAGAGGTTTCAAGGCTTCCACACTTGCTAGTGATGCTTCTTGGTAGTTGTATTTAATTGGAGCGTCGCCTGTGATTGGTACGTATAAATCATACATATGCAATTCATCTAAGCCTAATGCTTTTTGTTGTAATGCAGTGTAACGGTGTAATAATGGTAATTTTTCGTTTACCACTTCTACTAAAGCATCGTACACTTCTTCAGGAACTTGGTTTGAAGCAAGTGCTGCTTGGCGAGCTGAGTCATAGTTATGAACTAAAGCGCTGAAGTTATGACCTTTCACTTCTGTACCAAGTGTGCTTGCGAAATGTATTTTTCAAGTTGATGTAAGGTTTGTATAATGTTTCGAATGCTTCCTTACGAACATCTTGGTTTTTAGATTCGATATATACTGAGTAGTTTCCGTTTGTCAATTCAACTTTTTCGCCATCTTCAGTTGTGATTTCGTCAAACTTGATGTCAGCGTTGTTTAATAAGTTGAAAGTTTTGCTTGCGCCTTGGAATACTTCACTAGCTTTTGATAATAAAGCTTCTTCTTTATCTGAAAGCACGTGACCCCTTTTTTAATACGCGCTGTTTCTAATAAGACGCGGAAGTCTTCTAGACCTGGTTCTTGTTTGAAATACTCTTCGAACTCTTCATCAGATAATGCTAAAATTGCTGGAGCAAACCATGCTGAAGCACCTGAGAATTCGATGTATGTTGAGAACGCACGTTGGTTTAAGACTTGGTTTTCGTTATTTGAAGTATCTTGGTCAGCTTTTAAATGTGAGTAAACATAAGCTGTTTCAATCTTATCATCTACTACGTTTAAAAGATTTAAGAATGCTAATAATGATTCCCCGTCTTTAAGTGCTGTGTCTTTTGCAGCGGCAACTGCTGGAATTTGTGATTTAACAAATTCTAAGTCTTTTTCAAATCCTTCGTTAGATTCGTAAATTGCGGAAAGGTCCCAAGTTAATTCCACTGGAACTTCTTCACGTCTTAATGGTTTTTTATTGGCCATTATAATCCCTACTTTCTAAAAAGTTGATAGTCCTAGTGTACTATGAAATGGATGCTTTTAAAAGGGTTTGAACCCATTTTTACTCAAAAAAGAGACCAAATGAACCACTTTTTGATTCATCTGGTCTCTTTCATTAATCTTCAAGGAATGTCGCTTTATCTAAGCTATCAGTGCCGATAATCGCTACAAGAACAACATCTTCACGAATAAGGAAATCCGCAAATACCTTTGTATTGAGAGATTCATCCTTTCCTTCACGATATCCGATTAAGTTTAAATCATAATCTTTACGTAAGTCTAAATCACTAAGTTGTTTTCCAACCCATGATTTTGGAGGATAAAATTCCACAAGTGAAATATTGCCATCGAGTGCAATCACTTCAGCCAATTTATGGTGAAGGATATTCTTCACGAGACGAATCCCAGTTTCTTTTTCTGGGTTCACGACACGTTGCGCACCCATCTTCGTTAAGATTTCAGTCGTCGTACGGCTTTTTGCTTTAGCAATAATTTCTGGAACCCCAAGACGCGTACAATGCATCACGGCTAGAATACTCGCTTCTAAACTAGAACCTGTAGCTACCACTACTGTATCGCAATCGCCAATTCCGATTTCTTTTAAGACATCTTCGTCTGTAACATCGCCAATCACGGCCTTTGTTACAAGCGGTTCGATACGATTCACGTTCACTTCATCACGGTCAACGGCAATAATGTCGCAATCATATTCACTAAGCTGTTTGGCAATCGTCATCCCAAACACACCTAGTCCTAAAATACCAACTGTTTTTCTCATCACAATTCCTACTTTCTATCCAATTAATAATGGTGCTTTCGCATACTTCATGTCGAGCGCTTTGTTCTTTCTGTTTGAGAAACTTAATAGAACGGTTAATGGTCCGATACGGCCAATAAACATCAACAACATAATAATAATCTTTCCTAGGAAGGATAAGGTTGGTGTTAAATTCGCCGTTACCCCTACTGTACATACCGCTGAGATCGTTTCAAATAAAGTATATAACAGTGGCGCATCTGGGTCCGTTAAACTGAGTAAGAACACACTACCTAAAATAAGTGTTGTAAACACGATAAAAATCGTTAACGCTTTTCTGGCCATCTCTTGCGAAATACTATGGTTTCTAAAATTGAATCATTCTCTCATCGTACACTTCTGAGCGAATGAATAAGAGAACCACTAAGAAGGTTGTCGTCTTCACCCCACCGGCAGTCCCACCAGGAGAACCTCCGATAAGCATTTGAATACAATAAAGAAGAAGGCTCGTTGGATGTGCGGTCGTATAATCGATTGTCGCAAATCCAGCCGTTCTCATCGTTACAGTTTGGAAGAAGCTCACGAGTACCTTATCGAAGAAAGATAGATTTCCAATCGTATTTGGGTTATTCCATTCGGTGAGCATCGTTAACACCGTTCCACCAAGTAAAATAATCCCCGTCAACCAAAGGACAATCTTCGTATGATACTGCAAACGTCTGTAAAATGATTTGCGCTTTTTACTCTTGGTCGATTTTCTCATTTCAAGGTAGCTTCGTTTGAAATCAAACCAAACGGAAAACCCGATTCCCCCAAGAATAATGAGAGCTGCAACCACTAATGTCAAAAATGGATCAGTTGCATAGTTAATCAGACTATTAGAGCCTAAATTATCAAAACCTGCATTACAAAATGCAGAAATTGCAAAGAAGAATGCAGTGAAAATTCCCTTTGCTGTTCCTAGTTCTGGAACAAAGCGGAAGGATAAAATAACCGCTGCAATAAATTCAATAAAGAAATGTATATTTAAAAATCGTTGTTAAATACTTTTTGAAATCTTGACCATCCTCACGGTTTAAACTATCTTGCAAGGCTAGTTTGCTAACGAGTGACATCTTTTTCCCCGCATCATAGAGGAAAAAGGCAATAATACTCATTAATCCTAATCCACCGATTTGCATTAAAATCATACAAATCACTTGTCCAAAACGTATTGTACGTCTCGGCGACTGGTTGCGTCGATAGTCCTGTTACACATACCATCGATACGGTTGTAAACAAATGGTCAAAATACGAAGCCTTTGACGTCGCCAGTTGCGAAATCGGCAAATTGAGTAGTAATGATCCCCACCTAAAATCACAATCGCAAAACTGGAGGCAATTCGTTTTGGAATGGAATCTTTAAATAAGAAACGAATCATCTTCGTCCCTCCTATTCTAATCAAAAATACTGGCTCAAAAAAAGAGCAGAATATATCGATATTCTACTCTTCACATCGGTTAATTACAACCGTTAACTATTTCAGGTTAAATGTGTTGTGAAAAAACTATTCCACCACTTGATATTCTTTCGCTTCACCGAAGAACTCATCATATAACGCACGGATGGCTTTCTTTTCGTATTGGTCTAAAATACCAAACATCATTGAAACCTCAGATACCCCTTGGTTATATAGCTCGATATTGATTTGTGTACGAGCAAGCGTTGAAGCCACACGAGCCGTTGTACCGACCATGTTGACCATCCCTTCCCCTACTAACATGATAAGGCAGAGGCCACGCATATAGTGCGCATCATCCACGTCTAATTCGGCATATAAACGTTCCACGATACCGTCGAGTTGTTCGTCAGTTGCATCTTCCCCACGGATAATAATTGTCGCATCATCAATCCCTGTTGGAATATGTTCGATTGAAATGCCTTCTTCTTCGAAAATTGTCAATACTTTACGAAGGAAACCAATCTCATGGTTCATCAAGTATTTCTTCACGTAAATACTTACGAAACCCTGGCGAACTTGCAATCCCGGAAATAACATTTGGAGAAGTCACCTTCCCTTTCATAATGTAAGTTCCGCTTGCTTCAGGGTTATTCGTATTGCACACGTGCACTGGAATTCCTTTTTTGATAGAAGGAAGAAGCGCTTCTGTGTGGAATACTGAGAATCCTGCATAAGATAACTCACGCATTTCTGTATAAGATAACACATCGATGGCCAGTGGTTTATGCACGATTTTTGGACTCGCTACATAAATGGCATCTACGTCTGTGAAGTTCTCGTACTCTTCTGCGTTGACGGCATTGGCTAAAATCGAACCTGTAATATCTGATCCACCACGTGAGAATGTCACGACATTCCCTTCTTTTGTCACCCCGTAGAATCCTGGGAATACAATCACTTCATTGGTTAATTGTAAGTACTCTAATTCGTGGTAGCTTTCTTCTAAGACACGTGCTTCCCCTGGAGTGTCGCTCACCCATAGTTTGGCTTCGCGTGGTCCCACGTATTTAGCCGCAAGACCTTCTTGGTTAAAGTATGACGCAATTAAGCGTGCGTTTAAGTCTTCACCGCTTGCTTTATACGCATCCATTAAATAGTCCGAAGCTAAGTCGTTTCTTTCTTTTAAGTTTGCAAAATGGATACGAACGAGTTCGAATACTTCTCGTTTTAATTCCAATTCGTCACAAATTTCTTTATAACGCACTAAGATTTTCTTTAAAACTTCTTCATCATAATTCCCTTCAATATGAGAAGTTGCTAATTGGATGAGAAGGTCTGTTACTTTTTCATCGTCTGATGTGCGCTTCCCTGGGGCTGAAACCACCACGATTTTACGTTTTTCATCAGCTTTGACGATATTAAAGACCTTTCTTAATTGTGTGGCATTGGCTAAAGAGCTTCCACCAAATTTAATTACTTTCATATGACACTTCCTTATTTTTTCAATGGTACTAGACTACCAAATTAATGAAAAGAACGCAACACATTTCCACTAATCAAATACATTTGTCCTCGTATTAAAAACAGTCTTAGAAACTTGTATTTACTTGTAGAGTTTGTTAGGCTTAAGGAAAATAAATAAAGGAGGTCACATCATGTCAAAAATGTTGCATACTTGTGTCCGTGTTCAAAATCTAGAAGAAAGCATTCGTTTCTACGAAGAAGCATTTGGTTTTAAAGAAACTCACAGAAAAGATTTCCCAGAACACAAATTCACGATCGCTTACTTAGCATTCGAAGGTGACGATTATGAATTAGAATTAACATATAACTACGGCCACGGCCCTTACGAAATCGGCGACGGATATGGTCATATCGCTATCAGCGCTAAAGACCTAGAAGCTCTTCACGCTGAACACGTTGCGAAAGGCTATGACGTTACAGAATTAAAAGGTTTACCAGGACATCCTGCAAACTACTATTTCGTAAAAGACTTAGATGGATACAAAATCGAAGTAATCCGCGAAAAATAGTTCATACATGACATTCCACACACCCTCTGCTATAATATGTTCTATGCGATGAGGCGACACGCAGTACATAAGAGACTGCGAGTTATGTGGAACAGGCGTGCTTAGGCACACTACCGGATGTAGCTGTTTGTAGTTCGTGATGTGAACACGACCTACTCATCTGAAAGATGCCACGCTAAGACTAGGAGTTCCTAGTCTTTTTTTATAGTAAAATTATGATACAATAGCAATGAAAATTATTAGACATAGAAAGAGGAAGATTCATGAAACAATGTCCATTCTGTCATGAGATGATTGACGAACAAGAAACACTCTGCCCTTACTGTGGAACAGTTCAAGATGAACTATCACAACCGGTGTCAATTGAACCAAACGAAGGCGTTCAAACAGACCTTTTAGACGAAAATAACGAACCTACTCCATCGTTTACAACGAAAGTAGAAACAAGTATTCCAGAAGAAGATAATAACCGCAGCTCTCAAGAAAACCGTGTGAAGAATAATCGCCTAGCTTATGCTGGTGCGTGGAAGAAATTCAAACGCTTCTTCACTTTCTTTGGAGAACGTTTAGTCCAACCGACAAATCATTACTCACGTAAGCGTCAATATAGCCGTACTTACGGATATGCATTGATTATCCTTGCGACAGTGATGTCCGCATTCGTAACGACTCACTTGATTCATTCACTCATTGGTCAATACCAATTATTTGCCGACATTTCAATCTTACCAAGTTTAACAAGCACACCTAATTACATTTGGATGTTCATTCGCTTCATCCTCTTCTACGCGGTGTTCTACCTTGGATTTCCAAGCGTATCGTATGGATTGAAACATGTCTTCCAAAAACGTCAACACGTATTTAACTACTGGTTGACACAATACGAAGGAATGAACGTTTTAGCGATTGTGTTACTAGCCGTTGCGACAGTGATGACATTTATCAGTCCAGTATGGTTATTCGTTGGAATCTTGATCGTATTCTTCGCGCACATCCTACTTTACATCGTGACATTTACGTCATCAATGTTTAAGAGCGCCACTGAATCAACGATCGATCCAATTTACTTATCACTCATTGGTTTAGTCGTACAACTGATTATCACAATCAGCTTACTCTTAATCTTATTCTAAAATACAAAAAGAAAACCCTGACCATCGCTGGTCAGGGTTATTTGTTTCTAAAATTTTATTTGAAAGAATTATTCTGAGAATTCTACAGTTACCTTTGCTTCAGAATCCATTGATGAAAATAATGTTTTATAATAATTAATTGCAGATTCTTTAATTTCACTCTTAAACTTATCTAAATACTCTGCTTGTTTATCACTAGAAAGTTGGTTAGTGACCAATTTACCAGTATCAACATCTTCTGTAGTTCCACTTAACAACTCTCCATGATTATCATACAAATTGTAAGGATTATCTTTTGAAAGTTCAACACCAATTACTTCAAATTTTGGAACGATAACCTTATATTCTTTTTCACCTATTTGTTCAACCTTTACACTACTTTTTAATTCCAAATTTAGCTGTATAATTTAAGATTACTAATGCTGTTTTTTTCTAGAGAACGGCACATCAAACCCAAAAAAACTTGGGTTGTTTTTTTGTTTCAGTAATAATTTCATTAACTCCTGCATTCAAAAATACAACTTCATTCACTTTTTCAATACTTTCGATATTAATTGACGTTTTGATTTCTGATTTTTGTTCCTTAGGTAAGAAAAATGGCACTCCAACAAAGCATAATAGCTATTAATACCACATTCAATAGAACACTAAACTTATTAAATTTCTTCTTTATATTTGTACTTCTCAATTTGCATACCTCCACTATTTTTGCTTTTCTGAAAGAAACTTCTCTTTTAATAGCATATGTAAATTTTACACACTCTAAAAATAACAGTCAACAGAATATATCTTATCGTCTAAAAATATTATATCCCAAAAAATGTAAAATAAATTTGTTGCATCTGATCTTATTCTAAAAAAAACAGAAAACCCAGATCAGCGATGGCCAGGGTTATTTTTTTACTATTTTTTGAATAGCAATCCAATGAGTTGTCCTATGAGACTGACAACTGCATACATCAGAATATAAATGGCCGCAGAGTCATTTAGTAAAAAGAGATTCGGAATCCATAAGAGACCAATAATAATCGGGAAATACCAATAATATCCAAACTTTACCGAAAACAGCATCGAAACCACAAAGACGATGACTGGAATTCCAATCAATAGTAAGAACATTGCACTCCCTGTATCTTGAATCAGAAAAACAGGGATTAAATAATAGAGTAAAGCAACAACAACGTACATCAGTAACTGTCTATACTTGGATGGCATCATGACCCCTCCTCTATTGATTCTATTTTCCTATCCCCAGTATACCATATTCTATTTAAAATCGAGTGCAATGTTGAGCATAAAAAAAGCATGAAACAAATTTGTTCCATGCTGTTGATTCACACTTTAGTTTTGTGAGAAGAGATTTTTGATAGATTCAAAAATCGATTGGAAGAATTGGGCGATTTTATCGAGCCATCCTTCGTTTTTGGCTTGTTCGACTAAGCTGTTAATCTTTTCGCCGACTGATTTTGACAAGCTATTTAATTGCTCTAATACTTGCTTGGAATCAATCGCACTTGTGTTTTGGTAGTTTTGCGCAAAAGCGACTAAGGCATTAATTTGATCTTGAGAAATCACATTTTGCAATGAGTTGTTCTTCAAGGCGTCGTTAATAATGCGTTCGATATCTTCTTTTGTCGCTAATTGTCCTTGCTTTTGTTTGAGTTCTGCAAGTTCTTTTTTGATTTCAATCATCGCTTTATCGAGTTTTGACGAATCGAAACCTTTAGCGTTCGCATTTTCTTGCGCGATTTTATTCGTGACTTCTAGCTCTTGTTGCGCGACTTCGGTCCGTTTGGCATCCAGTTGCACCCCATTGGCTTCGAAGGCTTTATATACCCCTGTTAACGCCGATTCACCGGTTACTTTTGATACGGCTGCCACTTCGATTTCCGCATCCGTTACACCAGCTGTAATCGCCGCATTGGCATATTGCTCAGGTGTTACCAGCGTGATGTTTTCAGGGGTCTTAATTTTCACCTTCACCCCAGTCCCCTTGTCTGTTTTTTGAACCATTACCGACGAAATCATGACAGAGGTATTTCCGTCACCACTTCCAAGATATTTAATTAAATCTTGTCCGGTTGCTGTTTCCGTTAATACGGTATTTGGATCTTTAATGCCAAGTAATTCTGATGTTTGTTTAATTTGCGCCTCGCTGAGTCCACCACCATAAACCACGGTTGGTTTTCCCCATTTTTCATTAACGGTCGTTGTATCGATGGCATATGCATTCTTCATGGATAAACCCATCAATGCAAGGACGACTGCGGTTGCCTTCACCCATTTTTTCATGAATGAACCTCCTTTGTTTTCAATCGTAACTCATTCGTTACAAGTCTAATATACAAAAAGAACTTTAAGAAAAAAGTGTTCTTTCCTTAAAGTTCTTTATCTATTTGTTTAAGAATTGGTTAACGTCTACGCGCAAATGCCTTCATGGTTGTTGGTGAGAAAAGCATGATGATTGGATAAATTTCCAAACGTCCGGCAATCATCCCAATCGCAAGCATAAATGTATTGAAATCTGAATACATTGAGAAGTTGCTTGTAGGCCCTACTTGACCAAGCCCTGGCCCAATGTTGTTAAAGGTTGCGGCCACACTGGAGAAGGCTGTTGTAAAATCTCCCGCTTCAAAGGAAACGCAGAGTAATAAGCATAGAAAGACCAACACATACACGATTAAGTAGTTGGCGATACTCTTCTCCATCTTATTATCGATTGGTTTTCCATTCATCGTTGGTACAAACACACGACGAGGTTGGCCCATACGTTTTAATTCGGCAATGGCACTCTTGAAGTACACGATAACACGAGAGACTTTAATCCCCCCGGCTGTTGACCCTGCACATCCTCCGATAAACATTAGTAGTAACAGGAGCACATGTGGGAACAAGCCCCAGAGTCCAAAGTCGACGGTTGAGTATCCGGTTGTTGTAATAATCGACGATACCGTGAAGAACACGCTACGAATTGGAACGCCTAAAGCAGATTGTGTAATCGACAATACGATGAAAATAATCATTGTAAAGCTGAGGACGATTCCGACATACGTACGCATTTCTTCGTCTTTAATCACGTCTTTCACAGCACCTAGAAGAACGAAATAATACAAGTTAAAGTTGATTCCAAAGAGCATCATCCCTACCCCGATAATCCATTCAACGGCAGCTGGATTAGCATAAATACTAAATCCGGCATTGTTAATCCCGAAACCACCTGTTCCTGCTGTACCAAACGATAGTAGCAAGGCGTCAAATAGTGGCACTTGGAAGACAACTAAAATAATCGTCAATACGGCTGTCATCGCTAAATAAATCATATATAAGATTTGCGCCGTATGCGCTAATTTCGATACGAGCTTCCCAAACACAGGGCCTGGAACTTCCGCACGCATCAGCTGCACGGATTCAGAACCATGGCTTGGTAGAATCGCAAGTGCGAATACTAGTACCCCCATCCCACCGACTAAGTGAGTGAAGCTTCTCCAAAATAATGAAGAATGTGCGAGCACTGAAAGGTCTGGAATAATACTTGAACCAGTGGTCGTTAATCCACTCGCCGTTTCAAAGAAGGCATCCACTACATTTGGAATTTCTCCTGTGAAAACAAATGGCAACCCACCAAAGAACGAGAGTAAAATCCAGCTTAAGGCTACGGTTACGACCCCGTCACGCGCCATGATTTAGTGGCTCTGGCTTTTTAAAGCTTAAGAGAAGCCCAATTACCATTAGTAACAGAATTGTTCCGGCATAAGCCAGTTTTTGAGTCAATGACTCTTGATAGATAAAGCTAATAATCAGTGGTAAGACTAAGAGCGCCGCTTCAACTTGAAGCATTTTTCCCACGAAATAGCGAACTGTTTTGATATTCATTCAGACACCTCTATTCCAAAATGTCGTTAATGTCATCAAAGTCTTTTTCCGTTGTAACGACGATTACCTTATCAAATGGTTCAATCGTATCACTACCGGCTGGATAAATGAGTTTTTCTCCACGAACGATAAACGCAATCAAGAGGTTTGATTTTGTCTTTAGTTCTGATAAAGGAATGCCACAAATCGCACTATTCTTTTGAACACGGAATTGCAACGCTTCAACTTGATTATCCGCTAAACGGTATAACGCTTCGACATTTGATCCTTGAGTATTCGAACGTGAACGCACGAATTGGATAATTTCGTTGGCAACAATACGTTTTGGTGTCACGATGGATTGATTATCGAAGCCTTTAAACACTTTAAGAAGTGCTGGACGGCTCATCTTCGTAATAATCTTTGGTACGCCTTGTTGTTTCGCATACGCTGAAAGAATTAAGTTTCTTCGTCAATCCCTGTCATCGATACAAACACATCATATTCTGTAATACGTTGTTCTTCTAATACATCGTGGTCTGTTCCATCGGCATGAATGATGGTTGAATGTGGGAACGCATAGCTTAAAGTTTCACAGCGTTCTTCATTGACTTCGATGACTTTGGTGTTGATTTTTGTTTGTTTCAACATATTGAGTAAGTAATAAGTAATACGTCCACCACCGACAATCGTAGCAGAAGACACACTCTTCGTTTCTTGACCTGTTAATTTTAAGAAATTGCGAAGGTCTGGATACGCCCCTGTAATAAATACATGGTCTCCTTCTTCAAGTGTTGAATCCCCATCTGGAATGAAGCTTTGATCATTACGGTGAATCACACAGATTAAGATAGATTCAAATCGATTACGCACTTCTTTTAGAGTCAATCCTGCAAGAGCGGAACCTTCGTTGATTTCTAATTCGAGTAAACTTACACGATTCCCAACGAAATTTTCTACACTTAATGCAGAAGGATAATTAAAGTTATTGGCGATATCACGAGCCGTAGAAAGCTCTGGGTTAATCAGCAATGAAATCCCTAGACTTTCACGAACGAGTTGTAGTTGTTGTGAATACTCAGGATTACGAACACGCGCAACCGTGTATTCCGCACCAATTTTCTTCGCTAAAATAGACGCAATAATATTAATTTCGTCCATTTCTGTTACAGAAATAAAGATGTCACAGTTTTCTACCCCTGCTTCTACAAGAATATCGTAGCTAGCACCATTTCCGCAAATCCCCATAATATCGAATTTATTTAATAGTCGATCGATTAAATCTTGGTTTTTATCAATCAATACAATGTCATTTTCTTCCGTTGAGAGCTCCTGGCAAATCACTTCGCCGACTTTCCCCCCACCGACAACAACAATTTTCATTTTGTTTCCTCCAGATTGAAAAATCTTATACCTTCCTATTTTACCTTTCTGGTGCGAAAAGGTCAAAGTTTATCTTGTTTTCTAAAGGGGCAAAGCGTGTTACACTAAGGTCGGAGGTCATTATGAACGAACACGAATTACAACAATTAACCGAGGAGATTTCGCGCACATCTTTTCACCGCGAATTCACGCATCAAATTAGTTATAACAAACGCCTGCGTTCCAGCGGTGGTCGCTATCTATTGAAGACAGGGAATATCGAGATTAATCCCCTTGTAGAACAGAATCTGGGGCTAGAAGCTTTGATTGGCGTCATTAAACATGAACTCTGCCATTACCACTTGCATCAAACAGGTGGCGGCTATCGTCACCGTGACCAGGACTTCAAACGCCTGCTTCATCAGGTAGGTGGAAGTCGATTTGTCGAACGAATGAAGGATCCAAATTTCATTTACGAATGTACAGCGTGTCATCACCGCTACCCTAGAATGCGCAAGATGAACACTACTCGCTATGTATGTGGAAAATGTCGTGGAAATTAATCCTTTTAGATTGAAATTCCACTAAACATTTGTTAAACTGAAATAGTTCTGCGGTCGTGGCGGAATGGCAGACGCGCTGTCTTGAGGGGGCAGTGGGTGTATACCTGTGCGGGTTCAAGTCCCGCCGGCCGCATAAATAAAACGAAATACCCTAGATGATGGTCATCTAGGGTATTTTTGTGCTTCTGTTTTTATGCCAGCCAAGCTGTTAGCGCATCGTCACAAATTCCTCTGATCCTGTTGGGTGAATCGCTACTGTTGCATCGAAGTCGGCTTTGGTTGCGCCCATTTTAATCGCTACGGCAAAGCCTTGAATCATTTCATCAACGCCATATCCAATCCCGTGGAGTCCGACTACTTTTTCGTCAGCTCCTGCTGTGATCAGTTTGAAGCGTGCTTGTTGGCGATGGCTTGTCACGGCTGAATACATTCCAGCAAACGTTGATAAGTATGCCTTCACATTTCCTCGCCATACTCTTTCACGGCTTGTTCTTCTGTAAGCCCCACAGTTCCAATGGCTGGGTGTGAGAACACGACGGTTGGAATCGTTGTGTAGTCCATCTTCGCGTTTGTTTGTCCGTTAAATAAACGTTCTGCTAGTGTGCGTCCTGCTTTAATCGCTACTGGCGTCAATTCTTTTTCACCAGAAACGTCACCTAAAGCGTATACCCCTTCAGCTGTCGTTTCTTGGAATTCGTTGACTTTGATAAATCCGCGTTCTGTTAATTCCACTCCTGCTGCTTCAAGGTTTAATCCTTCTGTATGAGGCACGCGTCCTGTTGCCCAAATCACTTTTTCAGCAGCAAAACTTGTTCCATCTTCGAAATGAATTTCTACACTTCCATTTTCAAGTTGAACCAATTTTTGTGGCACTTTATTTGTATGCAATGTTGGTCCTGATTTTTCCATTTCCGCAACAAGAACTTCAATAATCGAATGGTCGAAGTTACGAAGTGGACGATCGCGGCGAACGAATAGGTCTGTCTTCACGCCTAATGCATGTAAAACACCCGCAAGTTCTACGGCAATATATCCAGCACCTAAGATGGCTACTGATTGTGGCAACTCATCCCATGCAAACACATCGTCAGAAGTGCCTCCAAGTTCTTTTCCTTCCACGTTTGGAATGGCAGGTTTTGCCCCTGTCGCAATTACGATATGGTTGGCACGGTACTCTTCCCCATTCACTTCAATCGTGTGGGCATCGATAAAGCGCGCGTACCCTTTAATCACGGTTACGTTGTTGCGTTCAAAAGTTCCATTATAAGAGTTACGTGAACGGTCAATATAGGCTTCACGGTTTTTTTCTTTGAGTGTCGCAAAATCAAAAGTGACATTTTCTGCAGTAAATCCATAGTCTGGTCCATACGCGTGAATCGCTTCTGCAATTTGCGCTCCATACCACATAATTTTCTTAGGAACACAGCCGATATTTACACAGGTTCCTCCAAGTAAGTTTCCTTCTACTACGGCTACACGGGCACCATGCATGGCTGCACGGTTTGCTGTGGCAGTCCCGCCACTACCGCCACCGATAGAAATTAAATCAAATTCCTTCATACGCTCATCCTCCGTTATTTCGTCACACTCATTCTATCAGAGCGCTTTTTGCCTTTTGTCTTAAACCCTGCTCATGGAATAAGTTTTATTTGGCGCAAAAAAATAAATGATTACTGCAAAGAATTAACACTGTACGCTTTTGGTCGAATTTTTTTAATAATAGAAAACGTTTATATGAAGTAGCACGCAGTAGCTGATTGGATTAAGCTTCATCACTTTATGATTTGCTTAATCCTAATCAGCTAGCGAATAAGTCTACTACGCAGTAAAGTACTCTTCACTGTGAGTCCTTTGTTTATCTGCTGATCATACTCCCAGGCTTCTTCGTAATCATTTTTTGTAGTCTACTTATTTTTATGAGCCAGAGTTTAAAAAAATGCTCTGATAGAATCATGTGACAAATAACGGCCTCTTCGCTCCTTGTGCACCTGCTAAAACTTTAATTCTGCTTTTCATTTTGTAAGCTGGGTGCTGTCTAGTTTGTTCTTAAGGTGCTGTGACTAGAGCTTTTCAAGCCAGAGGGCGCAGAGAGTTTGGACGGCTGGGATAATCGTAGTGATTGAGCCGTGGTTATCGTATGCCTTGTACCAAAGTTTGCCCGTTGAATCGAAGGCGTATTGGTACACGACAAGCCAATGATTTTTATACGGGCTACCAAGAGCTGTTGTGGTTCCTACGACAACTGGAACGCCGTCTTCAAGAAGGCCTGGTACGACCTTTTCACTAAATAAATTAAAGTGTGTCTTATAACCATATTTCTTCCACTCGTTATTGAGTCCGCGTTGCACGTCCCAATAAAAAGTCCCGCGATATGGCAGCGCGTATTCAATTGACGATTCCATGCCTTTTAGGAGCTCGTCCATCGATTGTGTCACGACGCCTTCGCGTTTGGCCATGAGGACCGTTAACGAAGCAGCCGCATACGTTCCGCAGACTCCTGGTGTCTTTTCATTCACATACGCTTTGAACGGTTGCATATCCCTCTTCAGGAAGGCCCTCGCCATTCAACGTTCTCTTCTAAAGTATGTTTCTTCTCCCACTTCATTCGCATTCTCCTTATTGTTCAATAATAATCGTCTTTATTTTTCAAAATGATATTCTTTCACTTGTAAGTTTTCGTCGAGGTCAAATACAAGCGGTGTTCCTGTTGGAATTTCGAATTTCAAGATTTCGTCTTCGCTAAGGTTGAGTAAGTATTTCACCAAACTGCGAAGTGAATTGCCGTGCGCTACAACTAAGCACGTTCTTGCCGTCTAGTAAATCCACCGCAATTTCATCTTGCCAAATTGGAAGCACGCGGTCCAAGGTTGTTTTCAATGTTTCCCCTTGAGGAAGGTCCTTCACTTGTAGATGTTTGTAGCGTGGGTCGCTGGCTTGTTTGGCTGCTTCTTCCTCGCTAAGTAGTGGAGGCATCACATCGTATGAACGTCTCCAAAGCAACACTTGTTCGTCGCCATATTTTTCGCGTGTTTCTTGTTTGTTGAGTCCTTGTAAGGCTCCATAGTGGCGTTCGTTTAATCGCCAGCTCTTTGTTTCTGGTAAATAGTCTTGATTTAATTCAGACAAGACGATGTGTCCTGTGTGGATGGCTCTTTTTAATACTGATAAATAGACATGATCGAAATTGGATGCCTAATGAACGCAGCATTTCTCCCTGCATGATGCGCTTCTTCTACCCCTTTAGGACGTTAATTCCACATCGCTCCAACCGGTAAATAAATTGAGGGCGTTCCATTCACTTTCTCCATGTCGAACAAATACTAATTTCATGTTCATTCCTTCTTTCTGAATTTTTCTTTTATTGTACGCCTGTTCTCAGAAAGTTTCAAAGAACGACGCCCGATGTGTTGCCATTTGCCCTAAATCATCATTTAGTGGTAAAATAAGCTGATATCTATTTCATTAGATGATTGGTAGAAACACTACCTGAAAGGAACATTATGAAATTACTAACGATTATCGAAAAGATAAAACGATTCTCAAATCAGGACCTAGCGCTGTACTTACTCATTATCAGTAGCTTCCTTCCGTTTTATCTATTTCTAACATTGTTCGTCTTATATATCATCCTTCTCGCCTTTACGGGAAAATTAAAACAAGTCTTTAAAGACCTATTATCCCACCCGTTCTTACTGGCGTTTATCGGATTTAGCTTTATCGTATCGATGGTAGCTGGCAACTATATCGGCGCTGTCATCTCGGTTGGATTCGTGATGTATGCGATATTCTTTAAATACTATCAAAGACGATTGACACCGGACTTTTTCCATATCGTTCTACAGACCGTCTTACTCCTCAGCATTTTTGCCGCGGGATTTGCGTTCTTAGAACACTACGAAATCGTTCATAAATTTAACTACACCTTCCTATCACCAAAGATGCAAGTATGGCACCAAAACCGTGCGGAAGTAACCTTCTTTAATCCGAACTACTACGGCATTATTTGTTGCTTCTGTATTATGATTGGCTTCTACTTACTCAGCATCACGAAAAGTTGGTTCTGGAAGTTCATCGGCGCTGTTGCGATTGGTATTAATCTATTCGGCCTTAGCTTCACGCAAAACAGAACGGCTTTCCCAGCGATTATCTGCGGAGCGATTATTTACCTCTTCACGACGATTCGTAGCTCGAAAGCATTCTGGCTCAGCATCGCCGCATTTGCAGTTGGACTCATGTTCCTCTTCTCAAATGACATCGGTGTTCGTATGGGAACTCTTTGATTCTTCCATGGAAGAACGCGTTTCAATTTGGAATGCCGGCATGGTTCTCTTTAAACAAAATCCATGGTTCGGGGAAGGCCCTCTGACCTACTTGCATAGTTTCGCAAGAATCGGAGCTCGCTACCACGAACACGCGCACAGTTTATATATCGATACCATTTCAAGCTACGGGATTATCGGAACATTGCTCCTTGCGATTTCTACCCTTAAACCGGTACGCATGCTTTTAGAAATGAGTCGCGATCCTAAGAAACGTCCTATCGTTGGACTTTATGTTTCGTTTATCGTTGTACTCTTCGTTCACGGTATCTTCGACGTAGCCATCCTTTGGGTACAAAGTGCATTCTTATTCTTACTCGTAATGACAAGTATTCCAATGTGGATGAAACAAGAAGAAAACGTCATGCCACATAAATAAACAATAATAAATCCCAAGATTCACTGCTGTGAACCTTGGGATTTTTTTGCTTTTATTTTGTTAAGTTACGGATGTTTTTGAAGAGTTCTTTATGGTTTTCAATCTTCGTATCATTTCCGATAACGACAAACGCGTTTTGATCCATGATGGCTTTCATCGTTGGAGCGTATGAACGTACCTTTTCAGGCGTTACCGCTAACACTTCATCACGGAACTGTTGTACTTTCTCTTGTGTCAAATGAGTGAAGTAACGCGTAAACGCTACTGCCCCTTTTTGAGCCGCAGAAAGTGGACGGTCAATCGTGCTGAATGTACCAATCAAGTTCTTTTCAAACTCAGCCTCAGATAAGTTAAAGTTTTCTAAGTACTCTACTTGTCCATCGTAACGTTCAAGCGTTTCAACAATATTCGGGTCACGGTAAGAAAGACCTGCGACGTCCCCTTTATCGGTAATCACACTCATACCGCCGTATGCCCCACCTTGAACACGAACCGTATTCCATAAGTAATCGAGTCCTAGAACTGATTTCAAGAATAAGTTCATTCCGTTCACTGGAACACCAAGAAGCGTTTGATTATATCCTTTTGCGACATAGTTGATTTCTTGCGCTGTCTTGAACCCTTCGTTTAACACTTCCACTGGATTCGTGAAGGCTTGTTTTTCAACTTTGTGGTTTCCAAGATGCTTGAAGAAGTCCTCTGACACTTGTTTGAAGTGGTCGAAGTCAACTTTGCTTCCGACAAAGGTTGCCACTAATTGGTCTGTTGTTAAAATGGTTTCTAATACAGCTTTCAAGCGGTCGATAAAGGCTTGAGGGTTTTCGTCAAAACCAGCCACCACATCGCAAATAAAGTCGTAATAGTCGATTCCTTCAAGCGATTGTAAGTATTTCGCACCTTCATAGTAGTAAGACTCTAAACGACGAAGGGCTGCCACGTGTGAACCATAGTTGAAGTTCATCTCTAAGTCAGCTTTCACATTGAGTAAGAGCTCTTTAATCTTCTCAACATCGTCTAAGTTTGAACGGTGAACCACTTCTTCAATCAAGCTTAAGAGTTGTGGTTGGTATTCAGACAAGGCCTTTACCGCTCACTGTGAATTTAGGATAGTAGATGTTGTCCGCTACTGATTCCGTGATGACTGTCGCGTTTGTGCCGATGCCTCCAGTGTAGAAGTCGATTTCTGTGCTGAGGGCTTCGTCTGTGAAGTTTTCGGTTCCGACTTCCCCTAGTACTTCCGTTAAGAAGGCCACGACTGGAATGTCTTCTGTCTTCACGCCTGATAAATCGAAAGTAATATTTCACGTAAGAAATGCCGGCTGTGAAGTCTTCATAGTGTAAGAAGGTTGGTTTGCCTTCTGCTGCTTCCACTGTTAATGGGAGTGGCTTCACTTCGCGGTCGATATCTTCAATCGAGAGTTTTGGTAATTTCGCCAAATCCTCTTCCTTATCTGGAGTCGTTTGACGTTCAAGAAGTTGTTGCGTTTGTTCCACAAGAGCTGCCACTTCTTCGTCAGATAATGACGCTTTATACGCTGCTAACTCTTCTTCAACGCTTCGTCTTTGCGGTCGCCGAGTCCAGGTTCTGGCGCTAACGTGATAACAGCTGCATGCGTATTGTCGAGTAATGTCGTTTGGATTAAACGTTCGAAATAGCCGTTTGCCATTTCTCTTTGCATCTTATCTAACACGCGTTGGTATTCAAACGTTGCAAATACATCCCCGCCGTATAACCAGCTTGTAAGAGAGTTCAATGAGTACAAGATTCCTTTAGGAGTTGCACCTTCAAGCGCTGTTAATTCTTTATAACGGAACGCTGCTTTATTGAGGGCTGCTTGAATCGCTTTTTGCGGAATGCCTTCAGCCACTAAACGTTTCAACTCGTTTTCGATAATCGATACGAATTGCTCTTTGGCTTCTGGGTTTGTATCTTTTAGGACGATTTCAAAAATTGGTGAGTATGTCGCTGCACCAAATCCACCAGATACATCAGAACCAAGACCTGATTTCAAGAGAGCTTTCTTGATTGGAGCCGTGTTAGAGCCAAGAAGGAGTTCATCTAATACGCCAAGCGCGATGAGTTCTTCAGAGTTAGTCCCCTTACCTGCTGCCCAAATGTACGCTAAGAGCGATTTGTTTTCAATAGGCTCGTCTTTAGAAATTGAGAATTTCGCTTCTAATTCACGACGCTCGCTGAACGGTGTTTGTTCGACAGATTCGAATTCGTAGTCTTTGGCTTCAAATGCATCGAAGTACTCTGTCAATTGAGCGAAGGCTGTATCTAAGTCCAAGTTCCCGTAAAGCGTCACACGCGCATTGCTTGGGTGATAGTACTTGTCATGGAACGCCACGAACTCTTCTTGCGTTAAGCTAGGAATCGATGAAGGCATCCCACCAGAAATATGTTTATAGACGGTATCTGGGAATAATGTTGGTTCAAACAGACGGTATAATTCAGAGTCCGCTTGTGAGAACGCCCCACGCATTTCGTTGTACACTACGCCTTTGTAAATCAACTCATCATCGGCGTTTTCTAAGTGATAGTGCCATCCTTCTTGCATCAAGATTTGTGGATCTTGCTTGAAGTTTGGATAGAATACCGCATCTAAATAAACAGACATCAAGTTGTTGAAGTCTTTTTGGTTACGAGACGATACCGGATAAACCGTCTTATCAGAGTAAGTCATCGCATTTAAGAAACGTATTCAGTGAGCCTTTTAATAACTCTACGAATGGCTCTTTGGATGGATATTTCTTCGAACCATTTAACACAGAGTGCTCGATAATATGCGCAATCCCGTTATCATTATACGGTGGCGTACGGAACGCAATATTGAACGCCTTATTATCGTCTTCGTTTTCAAGGTATAAGACCTCTGCGCCAGTCTTATCATGTTTGTACAAATAACCGACAGAACGAATATCTGGCAAGTCTCTTTTTTCAACTAAAGAGTACCCTTTAAAATTCTTTGTCATAAAATTCCTCCTTCAAGGCTTTTCACCCATTCTACCACTTTTAGCGCAAAAAAAGAAGATAATGGGATTCCTTCAACTATAAAATAAAAAACTCAAAACCCACTTATCACAGTGAATTTTGAGTTTTCGAAAGTTAATAACAATAAAAACTTTTTATTTAACAGGATACTTCTTAAGATTCTTCACTAATTTTTTAGCAATGATTTCATTAATATCCATATCTAACTTTTCAGCAAGCGTATAACAATAGATTAGAACATCCGCCAATTCTTCTTCGATGTCTTCACGCTTTTTTTCTCTACAGCCGATTCTGGGTCAGTCCATTGGAAGATTTCAAGTAATTCAGCAGCTTCAATGGATACTGAAAGAGCTAAATCTTTTGCATTATGAAATTGTCTCCATTGATGATCATCGTGAAACTGATTAATTAATTTCATACTAGGGTTATTTTCATTTGCCATTATTGTTTTCTCCTTGTCTACGCATTAATTCTTCTTGAAGTGCTGGATCTACCGCATAAATATATAGTCCCTTCACTCCACGCGTTAATAATACATTTAATTCATTTTTTAATAGTCGTTCCCCGAATTTCTCTTTCCGTCCATCCGATAAAGTTCTATTTCTGACTGCTTTTTCATTCTTACTATTTTCCGGAACAAACTGAATTTTTCCATCTCTAAAAACTACAGATGGTCCAATTATCACTCCTACATAGTTTAAATCAAATCCTTGAATTGTAAAAGTCGAACCTACTTCACCTATTGTTTGCGGCTGTTCTGCCCATGCTAAGGATTTATAATTGATTGATTTTTTATTCTCTTTCTTCAACTGTAAATTCCATGGCATCGACCAATCTCCGATAGTAACATCCCAAGTACCTTCCTCTTTCTTATTACCACTATATTCCCAGTCAAATGTCGCAACTATTCTAGACAATCCAATTTCTTCATTAGCATTTCTTTCTACGATTGCGTCTTGTAATAATTGAGGTGATTCAAAAATACGTAAGTCATACCCTAACTCATCGTGAGGAATTGGTCCAACTTCTTGTAAATCAATAATATTTCGAATCCACTGCACAGTCTCTTTACTTGAATGAATTCGCATTTGATTCTTCAATTCAATATAATTATTTTCGTTTTGACACATTCCCTTATATTTGTCTAAGAGTTCATCTTCCCAAATTTGTTCAGTCGAAAGTATTTGATTTTCATCAAAAACAATCACCACTACTTTGGCTTTCTCTAGAAGATCATCTAATTGATTTTTCCCTCTATAAGATTGTTTACCTTGTGTCCATAATAAATGAGCTTCATCTACAATAACAACATCAACTGGATTTTCTGATGAATGGTTGTTAATAAAACTAGTCGGTTTCTGAACATACTGCTCTTTGATTCCTAGTTTTTTTGCAATTTCTTTGTAAACCGTTAATTGTTGCTCATGATTAACTAGTAGATATGTGGAAATTCCGCTAAAAACAGATTCCCCATTTTCTTTCTCACTTTCCTGAAATAAATCATAAAAAAGATTACTCATTAGAACTGTCTTTCCAGAACCTGCTTCACCATTCACCATAATAAGTTGGTGCGCAGTATTATTTCGAGTATTTGCTACATTCTCAAAAATCTTAAGCATTATTCTGTCTTTTGTTTGTAATTGTTCTTGAGTCAATTTATGAAATGGAGAAGCTTTAAAAATAGCAGCATCTTCCACTCTTTTTTTAGTAGGAAAAATAGTTTTACTCTTTCGATGTAACTCTCCCCATATTTTTGAAAAAATCGGCTCCATCTGTTCAGATGTGTAATACTCATTCTGTTCATTCGTACGACGATTATAGACCTGTTTAATAGCATCCACACTACTTAAGTAATGCATCAATTTATTTTCAATGTCGAGTGTCAGAGATTTGTTAAATAACTCATGTCCAATCACAAACATATTGGCATCATCTCTATTAGACAGTTTTTCCCAATCTTCTCTTTCTTTACTATCTTGCTTAAGATGTTGGTCTGTACGACGTCTGATATCAGTCGTTTCACCAATATAGACACAAACCTTCTCTTTTTCTGGATGATGAACAATATAAACTGTTGGATAATTAAAAATTAATTTCTCATGTTTTTTTCTTGAACTCCATCATAATGAGGTTCCATTTTATGTTCATACTTTAATTCGTATATAACAGGATTTGCGATTCTTTCCACCATCAAGGCTCCTTTTTTCGTAGTAAATTAATCATAATACGAATTAAAGCAGTTTTCAATTTGAACTTCTAACTTTTATCGTATTTATCCCATGAGAATCTTAAAATGTCTTCTCTTTCAGCTTTATCTCAATCTCATATCCATTTTGTCGAGCTAATTCCACAAGCGTCATAATAGTTGGATTATGATGTCCTGCTTCTAATCTTGCTAAAAAGGCTCTCTTTACTTCTAACTTTGCTGCAAATTCTTCCTGTGTCAATTGATGATTGATCCGTAATCGAATCGTCCTCAAAGCCACTTTTTGAAGAGAAACTTCTCTAAGTAAGTCTTCTTCGAAATTAGGATAAATCGATGATAACTTCATAAACTCTCGTGTTAAATAAGAAGTCACTGCCATCCACCCCTTCTTTAGTCCTTGATACAGGTATTTTTTTAAACACTGTTTTCCTTTATAATAAAATCCCCATTTTTTTCGATTATCTCCGGCGTCACGCCTTCATCTTCTAAGATTTTATAGACTGCCGCCAATTTAATCATCTCGCTATATTCTAGCGTCTCTAAACGATCCACTTTCTTTTTATCAACCCTAAATTTCTTACCCATACCTATTACCTCCCTATGACCTAAATGTAACATATAAGTTACGTAACTTATATGTTACATTTTGCTTATTTCTAGTACTATTTTGCTAAAAAAGAGACTTACAAAGGACTGCACTTCCTTCGTAAGTCTAAATCATTGTTTGGGATTAAATCATTTTTGCTATTCCAATACCGATACGTTCCACAATAGACGTAACTAGCGCATTCCCCATAAAGAAATAACGCATGCGGTCGTTGACTTCGCTAACTGTCCCATCGGATAGTTTCTTGTATTTTGTCCAATCACAAGGGAAACATTGTAATAACTCTGCTTCGTTTGGAGTTAATAGTCGGAACTGATTTCCTTCTTTTAAGAAGTGCGTTGAACGGTTCACACTCCCCTCACTTGTAAGCATTGTACGTCCTGGTAATGAAAGGTCATCTGTTTCGCTCATTCCACCTTCAGAGAAGATATAAGTATATCCATCTTCAGTGGTACGTTCAATTTTCTTTGGCCCGCGTAAGTATTGGAATTTCTTAATCTTATCCTCGTCCTGAATCACATAGTTTTGAATATATTCTTGATAAGCTCCCTCACCATGTTTTTCAACATAATACTCTTTAGCCTTTTGAACTACTTCTCCTAAAGTCATTGCTTTTTCGAATACAGGAGTTGTATCAATGGTGTAATAAATACCATCTTTCATCAAACCTGTGCTCCAAACTTTTCCAGTAAAGTTATTCGAAATATCTACAATATATTCTTCAGAATGCGCATCTAGTTCACTAAGTTTTTCTGTATAAACACGATTCTTATTCGCACTATTTTCTACTGGAAACTGCGTTGCAAAAAGACCTTTTTTATAAATATATGACTCGAATGATTCTGGTGATAAATCTTTAATGCCATGTTTTTTGTCGAAAGCTGAGTCATTTTTATAAATAAAGAAGAACACACGACGACGTCTTTGAGGTGCTCCATAATCTGCCGCATTAATCACACGCCATTCAACGGTATACCCCAATTGATTGAATGCTCCGAGCATAATCGCAAAATCACGGCCACGTTGTTTAGACGGTGATTTCAATAGTCGGTCCACATTTTCAAGAATAAGATATTCTGGTTTGATATGATTCACCGCACGAATAATCTCCCAGAAAAGAACCCCTTTTTTACCTTCGATACCCATTTCGTGCTTTTTACTGCGCGCTACTGAGTAATCTTGACATGGAAATCCGCCGACAATCATATTCACACCATTTGCCTTCATTTCATCAAAATACTCTGATGAAACTTGCATGATGTCTTCATTACTATGATTGATTTTTGGGTAGTTGTATACTCCAACTTCAAACGCATCTTGCGCTTTTCGACTAGGTTCAAATTGATTCGTATCAGTCACTTGGAAAAATTTTTTATTCAATTTTTTGTTAGCCTCATGAAGACCAACGATAAATCCCCCAACGCCATCAAACATTGAGAATACTTTAAGTTTTGACATGATTACCTCTTTCATTTTCATCCAAAATTTCTCTATTACTATATCATGAATTCAATATTTGATCAACTGATTTGCTAATCCCACTCACCACATAAAATTTCTTGTAGGAACTTCTTAGGCATCCAAAATGAATGCTTCGTAATTCTTCGTCCATCGGGCAATGGATTCGTATCTGAGAGCTTCCCTTTTCCGACAAAGACATTTTTTTGAATTTCGTAATAAGAATTTGAGGCATGAATCTTTGTAAATAAGAATGGATTCGCTTGACTTTGCGGGAAATTTGTCGATACTCCCTTGTCGGACTGCGTTAACTGTACCCCGTCAGAAATAATGGTACGTGTTTCATTCCATACCCGTTGTGCTTCATCCAATAACCGTTCAGGGAATCCCCAGAACTTCACTTGGTTCAAAATATACTCTCCTGGGGCTTCTTCCTTAAATACGACAAACATATAACGTTTATCACAAATCTCTTGGAAAACATGAGACTCTTCCCAATTATCATTTTGTGCTAACTCGATAAAATCATAAACCTTAAACGGAGAGTCTTCTTTAGGAAGGTCATCTTTATTCACTCGAATGACTCTAAGATTCATATTCGCTTTCTGAAACTCTTGAGTATTTTCTAAGTCACCAGTAATGCCAATCATTTTTCTGATTAACAAACTATTTTTAGACTTGGAACGAACAGGAACATCGAACGCATCATATAAGTCTTCAGCTTTCCATCCTTTATACTTCAAAATCTTTTCTTCAATAATTTGAGTAAAAGTTTTCTTCGTACCTTTTGCAGTGGCTAAGACACTCTCTTGTTCATGACTAGCAAAGATTTTGTGATTAATCAAATACGTCATGTAACTAGACTTTAATTCCCACGCTCGTTGTTTCGCCATCACATCACTAAACGGTTGTTTTTTCCAGTCTTTCCCTTTACCGGCTCCTTTTGTACAAGTGGATAAATAGTTCCCATCCGATTCTGATAATTCGTGAGCTCGTCCCTCTTTAATTTTCTGAGTGATTCGAGCATAGTCATCTAAAATGACATTCATATCTTCCTCGAACCATTCAAATAGGAACACTTTTTCAATCATATAATCATAAAGCGTTTGTTCCGGAATCAAACCGTTATAAAATAATAAAAAGGATTTTTTGAGCATTTTTTTCCACAAATGAGATTGATAGAAATCATCTAGATTCTCTTCAAAATAATTAATAATCGTTAAGACTAATCTTTCTTTTGCGGAAATAGTCCCATTCTTATTGACTTTGAACGGAGTCACCTTAAGTTCTACTCAATTTCTTCAAAAGTCAGCTGCAGACGATTACTATTAGGCTGATATCCAAAGAAATACCGTTCAATATAATTACCATACTGTCCCTTTGAAGATGGCTTAATCTCTTTTTTTCTCATACTCATTGGCTTCTTGATTTTTGATAGTCCTCGTATGTCTTATACTCCGCTTCATCATATTCTTTTTAAAATATCTGCGAATTTTCTGTTGAGGATTTTTTTCAGAATACTGAATAATCTCTTCTAAATTTGTATTATCATAATTAAACAGTTCTTGTCCCATACACTTATCTCCCTTATTGTAGTTTTATTGTACATGAAAACTACAGCAACATAAATAAAAAAATAATCACCAGCTGATACTGGTGATTATCTCCCTCAAAATTTACTCTCCCCTAATTCGTCCCCATACTCATCGTTTCTGGTAAGGTGCTACCGCCGTCGATGACGATTTGGCTTCCTGTGAGGTAGCTGGCTTCGTCACTTCCGAGGAAGGCGAAGAGTTCGCCGACTTCGAGTGGGTCTGCTAAGCGTTTCATTGGCACGCCAACTGCGATGTCTTGGATTGCACTTTCTGGGTTGTCTGGGTTGGATTCAATGGCCATCTTTTCAACCATTGGTGTACGCGCATATCCTAGTTGTGAGCAGTTCACGCGAATATGACGGTCTGCGTATTCAACGGCCAAGCATTTTGTTAAACCAACGAGTGCTGCTTTTGTCATGGCGTAGGCTGCTTCTCCGGCATCGGCTACGATATCCCCTGTGACAGATGAGGCAATGACGATGCTACCACCGCCTTGTTCGAGCATATACGGGATGACCGCTTGACAGCTATTCCATACCCCTTTGATATTCACATCGATATGGAAATCTCGCATCTCGTCACTCATTTCTTCAAATGGAGCCAAGCGACAAACCCCAGCGTTGCAACAAGCCACATTCACTTCCCCGAAGGCTTCTTTTGCCTTCTTGGGTCGCTTCTTTCATATGGTCTTTATTGGAGACGTCTCCGACATAAGTGACGATTTGGGCGCCGTAAGTTTCTCTTAATTCTTTAGCCGTTTCTTCGACTTCTGGTAATAAGTCGACAAGGCACATCTTAGCGCCGTATTTAGCATAGACCGTTGCGATTCCCTTTCCGAGTCCAACGGCTGCTCCAGTGATGAGTGCTACTTTTCCTTCTAATTTTTTCATGGTTTTCTCTCCTTTAATATTCTTTTTCTCCATCAGGGGTTTCAATAGTTACTTTGACATGTTTCCAACGAATGAGGACCATCCATAACCAGATGCACACACCGACTCCCATGTACACGGCAAATGAAATCCAAGAACCGATTCCTTGTCCAAGCGTACAGAAGAATGCGATGGCAAGCATGATCACCATGGCCAAAATGCGTAAGGCATTTCCACCTTTAACTGTATTTTTATTATTGATATACCACTCTGGATGCTTGTTGCGGATGCGGACTGCTGAAATCATGGTTAAAGCGTACGCGCAGGCACAGCCAAATGACATCAAGTTGAAGAAGTCATTCATGAAGGTCGTCGCATTTTGCAACAAGATAAAGATTAAGCTGATCACGAGTAGGAAGATATTCGGTAAAATTGGTTGTTGGTGACGGTTGAGTTTCATAAAGGCTTGTGGAAGGAAGTTGTTCTTACCCATTGAGTACAACATCCGTACTGTTGACATCCAGAATCCTAAGATGGATGCGAGCATTCCAAGTAAAATCGAAATGCATCCATAGATTAGTGGCCATACTTTCCATCCTAAAAATTTTTCTCCATGGCAATAATCGACATAAAAGCCGTTTGACGCATCATTGGCTAGAAGATTATCGAAGGTATCTAACCCTGCCACGCAGAAGAAGAAAAACGTATAGATGATTCCACAAGTAAGAACAGAACCACAGATGGCTTTCTTCGTATTTGAGATTGGGAAGTCCCCTTCTTCCACCATTTGCGGAACGGTCTCAAAACCGAAGTACGGTGTGATGAGAAGCGCCATCCCGATAATCCAGCCCGGAATAATAAAAGGTACTATCCACATTTGATTGGAATAGATTTGAAAAATTACTAATGTTCCAATGTCCGGACGTGAGTAAGAGGATGCCCGTGATAATCGTTGTTGTGATATTGGCGAATAGGAAAAACGCCTGTGCTTTGACGAGCATCTGAACGTCCTGCAAACTCAACACGAATACAAATAATAAAAATCACGATGGCGATCGTCATGATATTGTTGAAACTGAGGGCGAGTCCAAATGTTCGACTAATAAAGGTGGCGATGGCCATTACTACAGCCGGTGGAACGGATATCCAGGCGGCCATAATTAACCACGAGGCTAAGAACCCAGCGTGCTTATTAATGCCGACCGTATTGTAGATGAGTTCCCCGCCCGCCGTTTTTGAACAGTGGCGAGATTTCACTATAAACAAGCGCGATTGGAAGAATGGCCAGTGTCATCAGTGCAAAAAGCTAAAAATGTACCTGGCCCACAATAATTATAAAAAAACTGAATCCCAATAACTGACAAATGTGAAAATTGATCCTAGTTTGCGACGGTGTAAACAAATACGATTTTTTTAAACTTTTTCTGTAATCCATTACTATTTTTCTTTGGTTGACACATAAATCCCTTCTTTATAGTTTTTTGTACAATTGGTAACGGCGCCTGTTACTGTTTGCACTTTTAAGTGTACTCCTTTGCTCATTATATATCAAGGTAACATTCCGTTATTTAACGTTTTCTTCTGGAAATATTCGTATTATGTGATTTTTTATACATTTTATTAACGCACAAAAAAATCGCCTTCCAGAAGGCGTGCCTTCCGTCCAGCGATCATTTTTGTTATTTGGTTATTCTTGCCCTTTGACTTCTGGCGTTGCGACATCCTCACCAAACCACTTCTGGCTGATTTGTTGGAAGATGCCTTCTTGATAGAGTTCCTTGAAGGCTTTATTCAGCGCTTCGAGTAGCTTCTTATCAGCAGGACGTACCCCTACCGCGAAGGATTCACTCTCGAATCCTGAAGGAATGGTGTCGTACTCGTCGGCAATGCCTTCTGTTGTGAGGTAGTAGTCCGCGTATACACGGTCGATCAGCAAAGCGTCGATACGGTCATTCTTCAAGTCGATAATGGCCTCGTTCACGCTTTTGGTATTGGTCGGAGTCTCCGCCTTTGACACGGTTCTTCAACACTTCTGGATGTTCTTCAAAAATCCAACATCCCTGAAGATCCGTTTTGTGCGCCAAGGACTTTCCCCGTCATATCTTCTACTGAGTGAATGCCACTTGTTTTTCTTCACGACTAAGATTTGCGTATTTTTGCATATAGGGAATCGTGAAGGCGACTTTCTCACGGCGTTCGTCTGTGGCCGAATACCCATTCCAGATGGCGTCAATCGTACCGTTTTGGAGTTCCGTTTTCCTTCATGTCCCAGTCAATCGGTTGGAAGTGAACCGTGATGCCGAGTTTCTTCGACACGTACTGCGCGAGTTCGATATCAAAGCCGGCATAGTCGCCATTCTTCTCCTCGAAGCCCATCGGTACAAAGGTATTATCGAAGCCGACCGTGATGCTCTTTTGTTGTTGGTATTTATCCCAGTTATCGACTTTTTGGATTGCTTGCCAGTTTCGTGCGACCTGCAAGGCTCATGACCGCCACCCCTACAAGCGCCAAAAAGCCCTAGGATTCCTTTTTTGTTTCTTCATAGCGGCCTCCTATTTCGGTTCGAACGTCAATAATTCGTCCGCGATATTTTTCGGCAAAGGTTAAATCGTGGGTCACAACGATTTGCGTCATTCCGAGTTCTTTGTTTTGGAGGATTAACTTCTCTACTTCTAGGCGAAGAGCTGGGTCGAGCGCTGACGTTGGTTCGTCGTAGCCGATGATTTCAGGGTCAATCATCATCGCACGGGCTAAAAGCCACCCGTTGTTTTTTTGTCCGCCTGAGAGTGAATATGGGAACGCGTCCTCGTGTTCAGCTAGGCCGAGGCGTTCTAAGAGTGCGCGTGCCTTCGCGTTGGCTTCTTCTTGGGGCATGCCGTTCATTTTCACCGGTGAAATCGTTAAGTTTTTCTAATACGGATAAATGTGGGAATAATTGGAAGTCTTGGAACACGAATCCAAGCAATTGGCGCTTCGAGAGTTCGTCGAGCGCGAGAGATTCGCCGTTATAGAACACTTCCCCAGAGTCGATTTTTTCAAGGCCTGCTAACATACGCAGCGAAGGTCGTTTTCCCGCCTCCTGAAGGTCCGACGATGGCCAAGATTTTTTTCCTTCGTGAATGGTTAAGTTGAAATCGGACAAGATTTGTTTATCGCCGAAACGTTTATGAATATTGCGTAATTCTAACATCTGCTTGTCCCCCTATTTATAATAACTGAATTTCTTTTTCAATGCGTTTGGCCACAAGCGTCACAACTCCGATAACAATCAGGTAAATCGCTCCTGCTAAAAACATCGGAACAAGGCTCGCGTCGCGGTTAGTCGCGGTACGGCTGGCCAGAATCAGGTCTGAAATTCCAAGCGCGTATACAAGAGACGTATCTTTGACAAGGCTCATGATTTCATTGAAGACACTTGGCAAGACAATCTTCGTCACTTGTGGAAGAACGATATAGCGAATCGTCGCTCCCGGCGTGAATTTCAACACTTTCGCCGCTTCATACTGCCCTTTTTGGAATCGTATCGATTCCCCGCGGAAAAATCTCCGCAAAGTACGCCGCATAGTTGAGCGTGAAGGCAATAAGCGGCGCTGGGAGTCGGTCTAGACGAATGCCGATACTTGGCAAGACATAATAAATAAAGATGAGTTGCAATAACAGAGGCGTCCCGCGCATCACCCAGATGTAGATATGGATGAGCCAGTTAAGTGGCTTCCATTTTGAGTTGCATCGCAAAGGCAATGAGAATGCCCAGCGGAATCGAGAAAATGAGCACGAGTGCGAACACTTCTAATGTCGTCACTGCTCCATGTAATAAGCTTTGGTAAAAATTTCGAGTGAATAAGACAAATTCAGGACCTCCGTCTGTTGTTTGATGCTTTAAAGTATAGCACAACTCATTTATTTGAAAAAGATGAAAGCTTCATGAGAACGGTCTCATTTTTCAAGTTTTTTCATTTCTTTCAAAATAAATAAAAACCGCAACCGGATGCGCTCCAATTGCGGTACGTTTTGTTATTCGAGTACGCCTTTGTTCTTTTTTTACGACGTTCTTTGATTAAGTCTTTGACCGAAATCAGGACAACGGCTGCAAGAATCATCGCCATGCCGACAAAATCAATCGCAAAGAAATGCTCGTTCATGATAAGGAAGGCAAAGAATACCGCAGAAATCGGTTCGACGGCGGCAATCAAACTACTCTTCACTGGCCCGATATAGCTCGTTCCTTTTAAAAACATCGTGTACGAAATGATCGTTCCAATCAGGATAATTCCTGTTAGTGCTGCAAGAATATCCACACTATACACAAGTTCCATCGTCGTAAGGCCGCTCATCGGGAAGAGAATGACTCCTGCAATGACCATGCCCACTCAATCACGGTCAGACTTCCATACTCTTGAATGAGTTTAATCGGAAGCATGATATAAATGGCGTACGTGAAGCCACTAAAAAAATGCCCCAGAAGAGCCCGAGTGGTGTCACGCTGAGTTGATTGAGTTGCCCGTGTGTGGCAATGATGAATGTCCCAAGAATTGCGAGGACAATCGATGTCACTTCAGATGCGGTCGGTGTCGTGCGATTCTTCAAGCACATGTACACGAGAATAATGACCAGGCAGAGGTACTGCAAGACGGTCGCGGTTCCGGCATTACTGAGGTGAATCGCTTCAAGATACGTAAACTGGTTCATGAAGAGCCCGATAAATGCAAAGAGTGTAATCTTGGCGTAGTTCTTCTTCTCCTTGAAGAATGCGACCAGTTGTCCACGGGTAAACGCATAGCTCATCGCCAACAGGCAGACCCCAGAGATAATCAGACGTAGGTCGGTCAAGGCGAGCACGCCCATCCCATACGCCATCAAGTATTGACCACACGCGCCACTCATCCCCCCAGGCAATCCCGGCAAAGAGCGTCATCAAGGTTCCTTTTTAATAGTTGTTGTTTTGTTGATTTTGTTGTTCTGTCGTTTTTCATACCACCGATTATAGCACAATCCGCCCTCTTCCTGTACCTTCAATTCCTGGAAAATGGATTTATTAAGATTTCAAGCAAATGCATGATTTAGTTTGCCCTCAAGAGATTCATTTGTTGCAGTCCCATTTCACCCTTGTGACGAAACTGTGAAATTTATCGTAGGAAATTGCGCACTCTACTTATTTTTGGTACACTTATAAAGGAAAAATTTTTTTATTCAAGGAGGAATTTATGAAACTTACAGGTAAAGTCACGCTCTTAATGGTGCCCTCTTCGCCCTTTTCGGCACATGCGGTTGTCTGCAGAGACGACACAAACTGAAACGACCGTTCAATCGACGACTGCGGAAGTCACAACGGTTCAACCAACGACAGAAGCGACAACGAGTTCTGAAGCTTCTCTTCCGAAAGATTCTAAAAAAACGACGTCGATATTCATGTGTACAAGCCAGGTGAAGAACCAAAATACACTGGTCTTTACAAAGCAGACGGCGAAACGTACTACCAAGTAGACAGCAAGCCAATCACAAACACATGGAAATGGCATGGTGGACGCTGGTATTACTTTAGCGCTGACGGAAAGATGTTGAAATCAACTGTTACTCCGGATGGCTATCTTGTGGACATCGAAGGAATGCTCGTTAGTCCAGGCTGGAACTACCAAGGTGGTAAATGGTACTATGCTCTGTCTGGCGGAAAAGTATTCCGTGGCGACTGGAAGAAAATCGGTGGCGTTTGGTACGCATTCCACGATAATGGTGTGATGTACTCTCACGAATGGAGCGGCAGCTATTTCTTAAAAGATAGCGGTGCGATGGCCGATAACGAATGGGTTTTCGACAGAAACTACAATAGCTGGTTCTATATTAAGCCAGGTGGTACTTACGCAAGCCGTCAGTGGAAAGGCGACTACTACTTGAAGGCTGGCGGCTATATGGCCCAGAGCGAATTCATTTACGATCCAAATTACAAAGCGACGTACTATTTAAAAGAAGATGGAACCTATGTGAAGAATCAATGGCTTCAAATCAAAGGCAAATGGTACCACTTCCGTAAGTATGGAGAACTCGATACAAATAAATGGATTGGTTCTTACTATGTGAAGGCTGACGGAATGATGGCTGAAAACGAATGGATTTACGATTCGAACTACGGTGGTAAATTCTATCTTCAAGCTGACGGTGTCTATGCTCGAAACATCGTTACCATCGATGGCAAAAAGCATGCCTTCCAAGAAATGGTTTATGGATTGGAGAAGTTCCTGCTCCGGTCAACTACGGCAACTACAAAAACGTGGTCTTCCTTGACCCAGGTCATGGCGGACGTGACCCAGGTGCAGTATACAACGGACTTCGCGAAAAAGATTTAAACATGTCGATTTACCGTAAACTTAGAAGCGAGCTCGAAAAACTTGGCTACACTGTTTTAACGTCTCGCGACTCAGATGTGTATGTGGACTATGTTACTGAACGTTCTGAAATGGTGAACAAAACGGATGCGGATGTATTTATCAGTATCCACTTCAACGCAACAGGCGTTCCTGGGGCAAACCGTAGCGGTGTGGAAACATACATCTACGAACCAGACGACGACATTAAACCTCGTATTAATAAAGTGGCTCATGACAACCCTGTTCGTCTCAGCGAAAGCAAACGTCTAGCCGACAACATTCATAACTCAGTTGTGTCTGTTGCTGGTGCAAACGACCGCGGTGTTCACGGATCTAACTACGCTGTTCTTCGTGAAACAGTTAAACCTGCCGTTCTAATAGAACTTGGGTACATGGATAGCCCTGAATACAAGAAGATTAGCGATGATAAATACCAAAACAAACTCGTTGAAGGGCTTGTTAAAGGTCTACGCAACTTCTATAAGACAGCTAAATAGATTTTTTACTCTTTTTCATTTTATTAACTTAAACAATATAGACGCAGAACAAATGGATTGACCTTCACTATCAAGTAGTTTGGTCAATCCTATTTGTCCTTGCGAGTAAGACTACGAAGAAACAGAAAAACACTGTTTCTTCTGTCTTACTCCCATTTCTATTACCCAAAGGTTCTTCGTATTTTAATAGACTTAAAGAATTCTTCCTCACACAATTTTCTTAAGAATCTCAAGCACTACTCAATCTGTGCTGAAGACTTTTCCTCTTTTCATTATGCCCATCGTTCAAATGAGATTACGCTCAAAATTTCACTTTATAATTATTCCATTTAATGATAAAATGAAGACAACCAACTTTAGGAGGCACGTTTATGTTTTATAAGATTAAGAAGATGATTTTAGGATTCTTGGCCTTTGCCGCTCTACTCCTCATCGCAGGTTGTCAGGCATCTACACAGCAAGGACCTAAAGCTCCACAAGATTTAACTAAAGACCAACAAGGAACGTGGTTATGGACAGAACAACAATCGACGTTGCAAAAGGTATTCCTTGCAACGAATCTCGAGCCCCGAGCTGCAGCATACATGTTGGATGACTTAGATATTGTAAAAATGACGATGACAATTAAAGACAAAACGGTTGAATTGAAGTATCGTTTTGATTATCTGCGCATTTATGAAGATCAATATAAAGGCCTAGGTCTGAAGACTCCTGATTTCAAAACATACGTACAACAGAAAACAGAAGACTTTAAAGCCTATGTAGCGACTCTTCAACATACAAAAATCACAGTCGATGAAGCCAATTACGCTTATGACTATACGCTAACAGGAACTATTGATCCGGACAATCACACGATTACTTTCCCGGAAACTCCAACATTCCTAAGTAGAATCATCTTAGGACCTACTTCTAACCCACTGGAGGCTATGACGTATAACTATACAGTAGAGGGAAAACAAATGACCCTTTCTGCTGAGGGCAAAAACGATAAAGGGTTGAAACTTGTGATGCGTCTTCGTTTCAACTACACAGAAGAGAACAAATAGAAGGAGTGATGAATGATGAAAATGATGAAAAAAATTTCGCTATGGACAATGTCGCTTCTTACTCTTCTATTCGTTTGCAGGATGTGCTGAACAAAAAGCAAGAACAAACGACTGCTGAAACAACAACGAAGCCCTGCTCCAGTCGCTCTTGAAGGTGAATGGCAAAGCAATCGACTTTAGAGATACAATAGAACGTACATTTTTATACACGTACAAAGGACGCGTATACCCGATTGAAAGTAACAGAGGCTTTCGAAGATGTCTCTCCTACTTTAACTATCGAGGGAACAAAGGTGACTCTTACGTACACGGCCGATATGAATAAATACTTCGAGTTCTTTGCTGAAGCACATAAAGATATCGCTAAGGACAAGGCAGAAGTCGCTAGAGTTCTTGCTCGCAAATGCTCAAAAATATTAAAAAAATCGGAAGACTTATCTGGTACTCACAACGACGAAACTTATATCTATAAAGGGAAACAAGAAGGTGGTGTCTTAGATACAAACGCAAAAACGATTGTCTTCCCGGATGTTCCAAATCTATTTGGTATTCTTCCACTTTATATTTCTTCAACAGAAGTCCCAATTACGTATCATTATGAGGTCAATGGCGATATTCTTACGATGTACGCTGAGAAGGTCTATAAAGAAAAATGGAATCCATTTGGTTTATCCGATGAAATTTAAGAAAGTGCAAAAATAATTCACTGCCCCTTTGAGATTTTTCTCAAAGGGTTTTGTGTCAAAAATATATAGCTTCTGCTCTATTAAAAATACTCTAGAACCTTCGTATTTTTAATAGAAATAGAAATCTATTTTACACAGAAAAGGCCTTAAGAATCTCAAATACTGCTCCATCTGTGCTGAAGACTTTTTGCTCTTTTTCAGTATTCCCTTCGTCTAAAAAGGAGCTCGCTCAAAGTTTCACTTTATAATCATTCCAGTTAATGATAAAATGTAGGTAACAACTTTTTAGGAGGTAACTCTATGTTTTTGTAAGACAAAGAAGATGCTTTTTTCGGATTCTTGGCGTTCGCTACTCTGCTCTTCGTTGCAGGGTGCCAGAGCCAAACGACCGATTCTAAAGCACCAAATACATCCCCACAGGAATCCTGGGAATGGACTGAACAACCTTTAACGATGCAGAAAATTCTCTTGGCCATGAATATCAATAAATTTGTTGCCGCATATGTGGTAGAGGACTTCAACGACGTAAAAATGACGCTCGATATTAATGAGAATACGGTCGAATTGAAGTACCATCTTAGCGTATTTATGAGGATCAATACAAAGGCCTCCAACTGAAAACTCCTGATATGGAAACCTATGTAAAAAATAATTTTGATGGGTTCAAAGAAGCTGTTAAGAAATATCAGCATGCACAGGTTACAACAGACGATGCGAACTTGGCCTATGACTACTCTTTAAAAGGTGAAATTGATAAGGAAAAACATACAATTACCTTCCCTGAAACACCGACTTTCTTAAAGGGGCTTGTCATGGGAATTGGCATTGATCCTTTGAAACCTATTACGTATAACTACACAGTGGATGGCAATCAAATGACACTCTTCATTGAAGGCGATATTCAAGAAGGCTATCCTCGAGAAATGCGTATTCGTTTCAATCGATTAGGCGGACAATAAGAAAGGAGTGGCAAACATGAAAAAATTTACTTTATGGATGGTTTCCCTCTTCTCTCTACTGTTCATTGCAGGATGTGGAAACGAACAACAACAAGTACAACAAACACAAAGTCAAACTCCAACCACAGAAGCTCCAAAACCTGCTTCTGTTGATGTGGAAGGAACGTGGCAAGCCGTCGACTTTAGAGATACTCTTGAGAAGGTATTTCTACTTCAATACGACGATGCGGCCAGTCGCTTAAAGGCAACAGAGGCCCTTAAAGACGTCGTTCCAGTCCTCAAGATTCAAGGAAATAAGGTTACATTTGAATACACCGCAAACATGTCAAAATTCTTGGATGCGTATGGGGATGTGATTGGCAAAAAACAATTTAGCTACAAAGAAAATGCGATTAACTATATTGTTGGTCTAGCAAAAACGACATATGGTAATCTCAAATACCATACGGTTGATTGGGATGAAAAGACATCGACGGTTAAATCTGTTTTAAAAGATGGCGTTATAGATACAAAAGCCAAAACAATTACCTTCCCGGAAGTTCCAAATATTTTTGCAGTCATTCCACTGTATCTCACCGACCAAGAAAAACCAATGAAGTATCAATATGAGATTGTTGGGGATACGTTGACGATAAAAGCAGAGCGTACACTGAAGGAGCAAAACTTGCATGTGGTGTACCAAATGAAATTCAAGAAAGTTTCTGATGCAAAAACTAATTAACAAATATAAAACTCTTTTTAAGGAGGTCTAACAATGTTTTAGACATAGTATCATCCTTGCTCTACTGACTCTTTTTCATTTTTGGTCATTTCTGGATGCTCTCAGGGCTCAAACAACTCTGAAAGTTCACCAGCTGCTACAACAGAAGTACCGAAGAAAGTAAACGATATTGAGGGTGAATGGAAACTAACGGACATTCGTAATTCAATCCAATCTATATACTCTTTATTCGAAATAGATGAAGTACAATTCGGATACTTTTTAACAATTTTTGACGACTTAGACATGCGTTTGAAGGTTAACGGTGACAAGGTTGAGGTCAGCTACTCTACTGACTTAAATAATTTCTCAAACAATCTTTATAAAGGAACTAATAAAAAAGATTCTGCTGAAGTTTTCAAAACAAACCTATTTAAACGTAGTAAAGAATTGGCAGATAAATACAAGACAAATAAAGCCACATTGGATGTGACAACGGGCGCCTTTAGTTTCTATGCTCCTGGAACCATAAATGATACAGATAAAACTATGTCCTTCCAAGAGCCGTTAAACTTTAACATGAGCTTTCCTATGACATTGACGGAGACATATGACCCAATTACATATAAATATGAATTGAAAGATAATCTTCTTCTCGTTTCTTTGGATGGTATTGATTCTAAAACCCAGCAACCCGTTCATGCCGAATTAAGATTCGAACGTGTCACTGGTTCAGAAAATAATACGGCAGCAACAACTACAAAACAGACAGCTTCTTTAGATGGAAAATGGAACTTATAAATTCTGGTGACGCCTTCTTACGTGGGCTTTTTCTATCGCCTTCATTCTCAATATGAAAGAAAACTGCTTCTACAAGTTTACTGGAATACGTTAAAGGATTTAAAACCAACGATAACAATTTCTGGAAATAAAAGCTACTTATGAGGGTTCGAGTTAATCTAACAGACGCCTATAATAGCATCTACGAATATAATAAAAATGCTAAAATAAAAACTTGAGCCAAAAGAAGAGTACATACGTACGTACTATTTTAATAATATGATTAAAACAAATCTAAGTGCGAGTAAATATTCTAAAATTGATATTGATGAGGCAAACTACACTGTCCATACTGTAATCCCAGATGGAATAGTTAATACAGACAGAAATATAATTACTTTCGATAATCCAATGGCTATTTCGGATCTTTGTCATTTTTCAAACTTTTTCTATAGCAATGTTGGATACAGATTATAACTACACAATAGACGGCGATATTTTAACCCTTACCTATGAAAGACATGACACTGGCCAAAGATTTAATATTTACTATGAATTGAAGTTTAAGAAAGTTCAAAAACTAATTCACTGCCCTTTGAGAATTTCTCAAGGGGTTTTTGTGTGCAATTAATTTTACTTATTAAGTGCTCTATTAAAATACTCTAGAACCTTCGGTTCGAGTATAGTCATGATAACTGCTACACCCGGGTTGAGCCTTAGATCTCAACCCTAGCAAGCTTTCAAAGAGCGGGTAAAAGTTGAAAACTTTTAACCCCGCTCTAATTCATCTTACTTGTTTGTCGCGGTTATCATAACTATACCCCGAAAGCTCCTTCGTATTTTAATAGAAGCTGAAAGCAATTTTACACTGAAAAAGTCCTTGAGATTCTCAAACGTTTAGTGAACCGGACAAATAAAAACTATCCCTCTTCTCCTGTTGAATAATGGTAGAAGTTACGGAGGAAGGTTGTAATTTTCGTGAAAACCGTTGCAAATAAAAAAATTGTAATCGTTATAATTTAATTATATTAGAATCACTCTATTAAGGAGGTCTAACAATGTTTGAGACATTATAAGAAATTATTTTTAGCATTTGTTGCTCTATGCTCCAGTCTTCGTACTGGCTTCTTGTTCCCAAGACCAAAGCGCTCTCAAAATGCCGCTCAAACAGAAGCACCAAAAAGTGGAAACAATTGATGGTGATTGGGAATTGGTCGATGTAGTCGATGCTTTTTCGTATTCCATCGGAGCCTATACTCTCTATGGATTAAACTTTGGACGATTGCTAGAATCTGTCAAAGACTTCAAAATGGACATGAAGATTGAAAACAATACGGCAACGATTAAATACGATTATAACATTGATAACTTTATTAAAGCTTTCTCCACTTTCTCAAAAAGACGCTAAAGGAAAGCCTGAAGAAGAATTCAAAAAACTCCAATATGACTCTCATGAAAACCTCATGACCGACTTTAAGAAATACAAAGTCAGCATGAATAAAGAAACAGGTGTATTTAGCTACGAAGCAACGGGTTCTATTGATCAAGATGCCAAAACTATGATCTTTGATGAAGGAATTTCAGTAGCAAACTCATTCTTCTTCTCATTTGGTGAAAACCGCATTTCGCCAAACACATATCATTACGAACTAAAAGATGACATGCTTTACGTAACGATTGACGGAAAATCGAAAAGGATAATCTTCCAGTTCACTATGAACTACACTTCAAACGTAAAGGTAGCACTACTCAAAAAGATCCAGTTCCAATTGAAGGAAAATGGCAAGCCATTGACTTCAGACCAGCTCTTCAACGTAGCTTAGCCTATAAAGATTTCAAAAATGATGATTCGGCTATCAAGCTGATCTATCCTGAGGCATTGAAAGATTTAAAACCAACGTTGAACATTACAGGTACATCTGTTGAATTCGACTATACTGTATCTTTAACAGAAGGTTTTGGAATGTTCTACGATTACTTAAAACAAAAAGACGGATCTAAAGTAACGCAAACAAAAGACGAATATATTAAAAATCAATTTACTAAATTATCAGTCAATCTACAATCTGGTGCTAAAGACTACCCAAATACAACTTATGAATTTGATAAAGAGTAATACTACGATTCATTCTGTATTTGAAAGAAATGGTAAAATTAGATACAGCTAAACCAAACGATTGTCTTCCCAGAAGCAATCAATATTGTGCAACTTGCAATCATGTCCATTGGACCTGCCAATAAAGAAACTACGTATAAATACTCGATTGATGGAGATATTTTTAACGTTGACAATTGAAAGCAACGCGATGGCAATAATAATCTAAATACGGTTATGTCTGCCAAATTCAAAAAGTAGCGGAATAATCTCTTCGCTAAGACCACTTACCCAGACAGCTCTAAAAAGAATGTAGTATTACTACATTCTTTTTATATCCTGATAGTTATCTTCTTAAATAGAGGCAGAACCGTAAAGTGTGTTTATTCGAATCTCCATCCTATCTAGTCTAATATAATGAAGAGCTGATTGGCTCCTTCTTTTCCTGTTGAATAATGGTGAGGTGACGGAAGAAAATGGTAATTTTTGTGAAAACACTTGTAAAATAAAAATATTAGAAGTATAATATAAAGCATAATACAACAATCTGTTTGAAGGAGGTCTAACAATGATTAGACAAACTAAGAAACTGTTTCTTGGTCTCTTCTCTCTTGGCGCAATTTTTGTGATTGCTGGATGTGGACAGAACCAAGCTTCAGACCAAAATGCCAATAACGCGCAACAAGCACCAAGTACAACAAGAACAAAAAGATCCAAATAATATTGCTGGTGAATGGGAATCCGTATTTGAGCTTGAATCGATTCAAACAGCTTTTTCCCCATTTGATATGAACTCTTATACATTTAAAAATTTATTGAAGCCTTTTAAAGATTTCAAGATGAAATTCTCCGTTGATGGCACAAACGTTAAGCTAAGCTATCAATATGACTCGAAGAAATTTGCCAAAGCTTACTACGATATTTCTAAGGATAAGAAAAAAATGACAGAAGACGCATTTGTTAGCCGTTATATTAACGGACAAACAGAGTTCGTGCAAAACTTCAAGAAATATAAAGCGTCAATGGATACATCAACTGGAACTTACAGCTATGAAGCTACAGGAACGGTTGACGAAAGTGCGAGACTGTCACATTCGACGAAGGGCTCATCATTCTTGACTCTTTTCCCTCTAACGACAGCGGGTAAAAGATCGTAGATTAGATCCAGCAACTTACAACTATGAAGTAAAAGACGGCATCTTGACCATCTACGCCGATATGAAGACGAAGGATAATCTTCCTGTTCATTTTGAACTGACTTTCAAACGCGTACCAAGTGCAGAAAAGAAATAGAAAGGAGATGCGACCATGTTTAAACAATACTTAAAACCATTATTCATTGCTGGTCGCTCTCTTTTTAATGCTTGCCAGTCGCGGAAATCAAACTGCTACAACGACAACTACAACAACTGCTCCTTCCAATCCACTGGAAGGAAAATGGGAACAAATCGACTTCAGAAGTACTCTCGAACGTAGCTTAGGATATGAGGAGTTTTCGAGTCGACTTCCACGCCGACTCATCTACTCTGATGCCTTCAAGGACGTGACGCCGACACTAACGATTACAGGGGATTCTGCCGTATACGATCTTACAGCAACGACCAATGTGGCTGTCGGCAACTTCTATGACTACGCGAAGGCTCAAAAGTTAACAAGTGTCCAGGAACCAAAGAACAATATATTAAAAAATCAGTATGACGATTTGACCTGAAACTTATAACAAACATAATCTCCCCTCAGCTTTGGGTTCAATGATGAAAAATATGAAATCCATCAAACCTTAAAAGAAATCACCATTAACGAAAGTGCCGGTACGTTTGAATTCAAGAACGCACCAATGTTCATTGATTTAGTAACATTCTCGAGTGGGAAATTCGTATATCCAGTGACCTATAAATATACCCTTGAAGACGGAATATTAACACTGTCACTCGAACAAAAACAAGACCTTGACAATGGAGATTCAGTTACTCTCTACTACACAATGCATTTTCAAAAAAAGTAGCGGAATAATCTCTTCACGAGGATGACTTACTTAGACAACTCTACCAAAAAGGAATGTAGTAAACTACATTCCTTTTTCTACTCCATTCCACTTTAAAGTAATCCGTAGAATGATTTGCGATTTTTGTCACAAAGAGTTACGATATAATAATAAGAACAAGTTTTAGGAGGTCCTTTTATGAAACACTGGACTAAAAATATTGGCTAGCTCTGTTAACGGTTTTATGCCCTCTCCTATTGGCAGGGATGCAGTTCCGCAACAACAACCAGCCAGACGACTACACAAGAAACAACTGTTGCGCAGAATGAAACTCTTGATGGTACCTGGGAATTAACCGATGTGAAGACCACTCTAAGAAAAATCATTTGTCCTAAGAGGTGCTGACCCAACGCAGTACGCCTATGCGATTGATGATTTATGTGACTGGAAACCGCAACTCGTCATTTTCAGGAAATGAAGCTGAATTTAAATACAGCTATAACACTTCACAAAAATATTTCGAGAATCTATATGAACATATTTATAAAATGCTTTCCCAGATAAATCCGAATTCAAGTCTGTTTTTATGAGGGTTATGAGTACTTCCAGCTTTTAAAAGTCACTAAAATCCAAGATGGACAAAGAAACAAAACCAATTCGATTTTTCTCTTTCCTGAAGGTGCTTTGGATACAAGCAACAAAACGATTACTTTTAAAAGAAACACCAATTCTCCTCATGACATTTTCATTAGGAATCACCATGCAACCAGCTCGTCCAATCCTTATCAATATGAATTAGATGGGGATACCCTCGTAGTCAGTGCTAGAGGCAGTAACGAGGCAGGCGTTTTAGCAACCATGAAAATGACATTCAAGAAAGTAACGGAATAGAAGGCCTTCACATGTATCAATCAATAACAAAAAAATTAACACTGTGGGTTGTACCTTTCACTACTCCTTCTCGCAGGCTGTACCGGAAAACAAGAAGAAACTACTGTAGCACAGTCTGAAGCGACAACCGAAACTGCTAAACAGGAAGTCTCTTTAGATGGAAAATGGAAGATTTATAATCTTCGTGAAAGTCTAGAAAAGCATTCTAATATACACTAATCCAGTTGATCGATTGAGACGGATTGCTAATTATGCTAATCGGTGCTGAAAAACAACGATTGCTTCTGAAATTACGATTAATGGCAATACCTGCTGAATATCATGGCGCCTATGATATGAATATTAGCTTTGAAGCGTACTATGATACTGAGTTTAAAGATCGAAATATTTCAAAGAAGAAGGACTCAAACGATATCAAAGCTACGTTGAAATTCTTTTCAAAAATTCCCTGATGCAGTCGGTGGTCTTTCGAGGATAAGCAGACCCTCGATGGAACGATTAAAAACGGGAAAAGTGGATACTCAAAGCAAAAACCATTACTTTCACTGCCCCAATTTTTCTTTGCAGGTGACATACGAGCAACAACTTCTGTTCTCAGCGACAAACCTGTCACTTATTCATATTCAATCGAAAATGATATTCTAACGTTAACACTCCAGTGGACATAACGATATTTTATAATCTTCCAGAAACAATTGTCCTCCAGTTCCAAAAAGTTCAAGAATAAGAAAAGCTTCTTATTCAGTCATGTAGTCGAGTTGAAGGCAACCACAAAACCGTTATCGGAACTTCAAAATGAATGGCTCTAAAAATATACGTTAAAATACAAAAGAATCCTTGGATTTTTATAGTAATAAGAATAGCGAGTGTAACCATGTGAATTGGGAGTAAGACAGAAGAAACAATGGTTTCTGTTTCTTCGTAGTCTTACCCCCGCAAGGACAAATAGGATTGACCAAACTATTTGATAGTGAAGGTCAATCCATTTATCTACTGCGTCTGTATTGTCTAAGTTCATAATGTGATAATTTACAAGCTTAGTAGGCGTGAGACCAAGGCTCACGCAGGTACAGCTATTCTATTTACTCATAAATAAATCAAAAAGGATTCTGAAGGATTTTTAACAAATCATTATTTATTTTTAATAACCCTTCACTTTGTAAGAAGTTGCGGGCAACTGTTTCAGCAGACTTGCCTTCTACTCCCACTTCATCAGTTCATGCGACTCATCTGTTCCGCCGTAATCTTTCCTGCTAAGACATTAAGCACGCCTTCCAATTCCGGATGTTGTTTCAACAACGCTTCTTTTTCATTAATGGTGCACCTTGGTAAGGTGGGAATAACTGCTTGTCGTCTTCTAGCTTCCACAAGGGTCATAGCGCGTGATTTCTGCGTCCGTTGAATACGCGTCGGTGATTTTGAATGTCCCCCGATTGAATCGCTTGGTAGCGCAAAGCTTGGTTCCATCGTTGCGACGTTTAAGTTCAATCCGTATACCTTTTGAAGGCCACGGTTTCCGTCTTCTCGATCGTTGAATTCAAGTGTGAATCCGGCTTTTAATTGACCTTCGACTTTCTTCAAGTCTGAGATGGTCTTGAGGTCCGTATTTTTCAGCGATGGCTCTTGGGACCGCAACGGCATACGTATTTTGGTATTCCATCGGCTTCAAGTAGGCCAAATTATCTTGTTTCAAGATGCCTTCTTTTGCCAATTCGTATACTTCTTGTGGATCGTGCGACACTTTCGGTGCTGGTTTTAACAAGCTCTCCGTAATCGTTCCTGTGAATTCTGGGTAAATGTCGATGTCCCCGTTTTTCAAGGCTTCATATAGGAAGCTCGTCTTCCCGAAGTTCGGCTTCACTTCTACTTTTAACTCTGTTTTTTCTTCAATCAGAAGCTTTATACATATTCGCTAAAATTTCTGGTTCGGGTCCCTAATTTACCGGCAATAATCAGTGTTTGTTGCCCCATCGAGAGGCATCATCCCAGAAACAAAGATGCTCCTAGTCCGGCAAATAGGGACGATAGAGGTTGCGAAAATCGTTTTTAATTTGGCATGTTCCATCCATTTCAACAATGTACTAAACGCAATCGCCAGAAGCGCTGAAGAGATAGCCCCGATTAAAATCAAGCTGGCGTTGTTACGGTCAATCCCCAGAAGGATGAACGAGGCCAAGTCCCCCTGCCCCGATTAACCTTTGCAAGAGTGGCTGTCCCGATAATAAAGACTGCAGAGGTGCGAACCCCTGACATGATGACAGGCATCGCGATTGGAATCTCGAACTTCTTCAATCGTTCCCATTTCGTCATCCTGAAGGCAACCCCCGCTTCTTCCAAGCTTGGGTCAATACCCCTGTAGTCCCGTAATCGTGTTTTGTAAAAATCGGGAATAAGGCGTAAATCACAAGCGTTGTGAGTGCTGGAACGTTCCAATCCCCATAAATGGAATAAAGAGCCCCTAACTAGTGCAAGAGAGGGAATCGTTTGGAAAATCCCTGCCACTTGAAGAACAAATGCCGCAGAGCGCTTATGTGAGCTTAATACAACGACTAGTGGTACGGCCAGACAATCGAAATTAATAACGCTAATAGCGAGAGTTGTAAATGTTGCCCTGGTGCCACTGTCCAGTCGCTAAAACGCTCTTGGAAGGTCGTTATCAAGTTATGCATGAACGGCACCTCCTTTTTGAACAATTCTTGGACAAATTCCGTTGCAGGATGCTCTAAGATTTCTTCAGGACGTGCGACCTGCCTCGATGGCTCCGTCTTTTAAAAACCGCAATACTGATCGGCCAACTTCAACGCTTCATCCGTATCGTGTGTGACGAAAATCGTCGTCATCTTGAACTCACGGTGCAATGCCTTTGTGAGCTCTTGCAGTTGCTTACGAGAAATCGCATCAAGCGCTGAGAACGGTTCGTCCATTAGAAGCGTCATCGGTTCTGCAATAATGGCTCTGATAATCCCAACACGTTGTTGTTCCCACCAGAGAGTTCGCTTGGAAGTCGTTTAGCATAATCATCTGCAGAAGCCCCACCTTATCGAGTAATTCCTTTGTTTTCGCGCGATTTGCTCCTTCTTCCACCCTTTCATTTCAGGGATGAGCGCGATGTTTTCCCGCCACCGTTAAGTTTGGAAACAGCGCGATTTGTTGAAAGAGAACATAGCCTGTCTCTAAGCGTGAAATTTTCGTTGGTCACTGTTCCTTGATTCGTTTTTTTCATTTAAATAAATATTTCCATCAGTCGGTTCAATCAACTCGATTAATCATCTTTAACATGGTTGTTTTCCCTGAACCGGATGGCCCCACTAACACCATAAATTCGCCGATCGTTAATCGTAAGGTTCACGTCTTTTAAAACGAGCTTTTCATCATAACGTAGAGCGACGTTTTTATACTCAATCATACTAACCCTTCTTTATTTAATTAATTTATACTCCGCTTCTACTCCCTTTTTGTACAGCGGGACGTTTCATGAATGCGGTCTGCCCATTCGTTTAAATGCTTGTAGCTTTTGCGCATCAAGGGAACTCTGCAGAATTTTGATACAAGTGACCTTGAACGAGACGGCCATACCATGACCAAAATCGCGATATCGGAAATCGTATATTCGTCTCACTGCGATATACGGGCGTTTCCTGCTAACTCTTTGTCGAGCAAGTCTAATTGGCGTTTCGCTTCCATTGTGAAACGGTTAATCGCATACTCGATTTTTCTGGAGCGTAGTTGAAGAAGTGGCCAAAAGCCTCCTCCTAAGAATGGTGCTTGCTCCTGTTTGCCAGAAGAGCCAGTTTAAGACTTCAGTCCGTTTAGCTGTGTCTTCTGGAAGGAATTTTCCAAATTTTTCTGCTAAATAAAGTAAGATATTCGCTGACTCGAAGACGCGAATCGGCTCATCCCCTGAACGGTCTAAGAGTGCTGGAATCTTCGAGTTCAGGGTTAATCGCTACAAAGTCGCTACCGAATTGGTCTCCATCCATAATTGAAATCTTGAATAAGTCATAGGCTGCCTTTGTCGACACCTGCTTCGAGTAATTCCTCAGCATAATCGTCACTTTAATACAGTTTGGTGTGCCAAGCGAATACACTTGATAAGTCTGTGTCTCCAACTGGCAATGTTTGTTCAAAACAGGCTCCTGCTGTTGGACGGTTAATTCTGAGAATTTCCTTAGTTGCTATCAGTGCGCTCAAACGCGTGGTAATTGATATTCTGTCATATGGTTTCCCCTAGAGTCTCTTTAGAATTATTTGGCATGACACGTCCATTCTCTTGTAGCATCTGCTTTGAATAATTTCCCAAAGCAGAAACTTTTGTAAACTAATAGTGTTAGACTAACAGTATAAACAACAAAGGAGGTCTTCAAATGTCATTAGAAGATAAATTACAACAAGCATCAGGTCTTTGCAAAGAAGTAGATAGGGTAAAGTTACTGGTGATAAAAAGCACTGAAACTGAAGAGTACTGTTGATTAGCAAAAGCTAAAAGTTCTAGAAAACGTTAAAGAGGCGTTGAAGGCGCAGTAGAGAGAATTAAAAATACTTTCAACAAATAATAGAGCCTAACAAATAAGGCCGCTACAACAACTGTAGTGGCTCTTTTCTTTATAAAATATACTCTGCTAATAAGCGTTCGAACTCGCGGATATTGATGCCCGCGTTTCAATTCAATTTTAATATGGCCTGCTCTTGTCCACAATTCCACCTCTGCCGTGTAATCGAGGATGCCCGCATTTTCTGTAGACCACATATTTACTGCGCTATACGTGAGGAGTACATTTCTACTTTTCGTTCCTGTCGTCCTTGGACGTCTTTGACAATCAAGCGTTTATTGGTGAATACTGCCACATCTCGTACCGTTTTTGAAGGCGCGGTCTGCTACCTCTCCCGTCACAAGAGTCTCTTCGATATCTGTGGGACATCCACTTCTCGGTAGAGCATTTGAGTGCTGTTGTTTTCGTTTTCCATTTCCTATCCAATCCTCCATCTCGTTGAACTTTCTAGTCTAGCTCATCTACAATTTCCCAAAGAATATCCTTCCATGTAATCCTCTTGCGTCCATTAATCGTTTCAAAATGATGTACTTTTCAGATGATTGTCATTACGGAATACAAAATCGAATCAGAATTCGTCCATTTTGGAGAAATCGCATCGAACTTGGTTTATATTTATCATGAACTGGGCTTACTGGATAATTATTAAACAGCGCATGCGACGCTCGTCCCCTGCTTCCTTAAGAGACGGGTTTTCGAGTTCCTCACAGAATTCCACAAACATCTGATAGAGCTGTTCCTCAGAGAGTCTGCGACTGCACGAGTGACTTACAGTCTGAAAATCCCCAGCGTGTCATATCGATGGCAGAGTAATCCTTCTTTATTGATTCTATTTAAAAATTCATCACGGTTCATGCTTGTCCTCCATTACTGTTTTCTCTTGCCCATTCAGGATTGCTATAATAGCGCACATAGAAATGAGGAGTTTCCGCCCGCTTCGTCCATTTTATCTTTAATGCTCACTTCTGGATGAGTGACTTCTCCTGTTTTTATAAAAATCTCTCCGATTTTACCGTGCGATTTTGAAGCCCCCACTACATCGTTTCCTACAATCAGCGCTTTAAGAATCCATGACTCTCCACTGAGTCAAAATTCAGCTACAGTGAGAGCTCTGCTTTTACCTCGAATGTCATCTCATGATTGTATACATCATCTCGGCACAAACCAGATGCGATCGACAATAATTTTTCATCTGGCCACTTCCTCTAATGAAATACTTATGACTTCATTATACCATATCCACATTTTATTCTCGCTTTTTCTATCAATCCGTCTGTAATTTAATCTATTCTTTTACTGATTAAAGAAATCTTTAAAAATGACTCTTAAAATCAATATGTGTTTATAAAATAAAAAGAATATGTGTTAGTATATCCGTATTATACTTTTTGGAGAAACATATGTCAAACACAAAGATTAACCATTTTGTTGGATACTATTGGAGCTTTTATCGGTTTCCTTGTGTTGTTGCTTATATTCCACAAATTATCGTCAAACCTACAAGGGAAGTAAAGGTCAACCTTTCCAGCCGCTACTGCAGTTTCTTGTCTAATCTGGGTTGTTACGGTTGGATTTAAAGAACCAAAAAGACTGGATACTTACTCCCTAATCTGACTGGAGTCATTTTGGGCGGACTTACTTTTCTTACCTCTTTATAGTATGTATTTTTAATAATAAACTAAATAGATTTATTTACAAAGGAATTGGGTACAATATCTACTTAATTCGCTTTTCACCAGTATCTCCATTTCTACAACAAAAAGCACCCTGTAAATACAGAGTGCTGAGATCGAGGTAATTATAATTTTTAAATTTTTCGAATTTAGCTTTAATATTATGAGATTCTTCGAGTCTTTACGAGCCTCTTTACGTTCTGCTTTCATTTGAGCGCGAGCCTTATTATAAAGATCGACTGAACTTTTTGCGATCGACTTCAATTTCTTCTACTACTGATTCAACATTCCAACGTAAAATTTGTGTGTCGTATTTATTAAAATAAGCATTTAATACTTGCTCATCATCTTCTTGAACTAAAGCAACAAAGAGCAGTTTCTACTAACTAATTTTGAGAAACTTGGTCGATTAAACCTTTAACTCGGACAGCTTCAACAGTATCGCCTCCGAGCTAATCCGTATAGACTTTCAGTTTCCGTATGCAAATAATACACCTAATGGTCCCTTGCTAGCAGTCCGACAAAACGCACCGATTAGGCCGCCTTTTAAAAGCATCATCCGCAGAATCTTCAAAAATCAAAACGATCTTTTTATCAGTAATGACCCGCCTTCATTTTTGTGACAGCAATTTGAGCGACTTTTGTTTTCTCAGTTTGCTTGAATGTTTTCAACTCAACAAATGCCTGATAAAGCTTCACTTTCTGTTTTGAAAAATAGATACTACTAAATTTTTCCATATTAATTCCTCACTTTCACTTGTGGATGGGTTAAGTATAATCTTTATCTACATAGCTAATCATTACTATTAAGTAGCGACAGTAGTGAAAATTCGATTTAAAATAATATCGATGATATTAACATTTTGAGGCTAGGGCTTCAACCAGCGAAGCCTGGGCGTAGCTACTAAAGTAGCAACATCCCCTTGCTGGGCCTTCGCCCTTCGCACCCATGGCTGTAAGTTGCTGAAAGCAGCAGCACCCCTGGCTGGGGCTTCGCCCGTCGCGACCCACATCCGTAAGTCGCGTTGCTCCAACGGCTCCTTGCTGAGGGACTCCGCCCGTCACGACCACATCCGTAAGTCGCGTTGCTCAGCGGCTCCTTGCTGGGGAGCTGCGCCGTCAGCGACCACATCCGTAAGTCGCGTTGCTCCAACGGCTCACCCTGCTGAGGCTTCGCCCGTCGCGACCACATCCGTAAGTCGCGTTGCTCCAACGGCTCCTTGCTGGGGCTTCGCCCGTCGCGATACATCCGTAAGTCGCGTTGATCAGCGGCTGTGTCAACTGACCTCAATTCTCTACACAAAAAAAGCACCCCAGTAAATGGGATGCTAAAAATGTTAATTTCATTTTTAGAAAAAGCGAGTTATGCTTTTCTATCAATTGTGCTTTGGTACTCTGCCCTGTTAATCGGTCAGAATAGAAACGACGATTGAAGAGCGTCACGATAAGGATGATTAAAGAGTACAATGACAGATACGAGGTAAGGTTCCTGCAAAGATAATACGAGGAATTCTGGTGTTTCTGCTTCAAGTTAGAAGACATCCACGAGTGTGAGTCATGGCTCCTAGCGGAATCAGTTGAAGTACGCTGTGATGAGGATCCCTCTGAGTACTGCTCGAAGGCTTTGTTGTCTTTGAACTCTACTCCGATTTGAGCAAGGCGCTTCCGGTGTTTTTCCATTAAGAGGTGGTACCAGGCAGAAAATCACAATGCAAACAATACAGAAACTGGAACAGTTGTATTCAGAAAAGCTATACGGTACGTAGACGATCGCTGCGTCAATGAGGGGCGACAACGCGAGCGCAGATGCTCGATACGTGAGTACCCTCCTCAAAAGTTTCTCATCATGGCGTCTCTTGAAGGAAGAACCCAAACCAGCAAGCTGACCAATGAAGTACCCGGTGCGCCACCCGCCGTATTTTGAATAATATCATCGATGTCGCGCATAGGCGGTGGGTCCAGGATAAATAAAGTACAATCCAGATAATTGCGTGAGGCTCGAAGAATAAGCGAGTAACGCTGTTAATAAAATCGTCTTCTTGAAGCTACATTTGAAATAATAACGCATGTAAATCGAAACGGCACGAGCATCAATACATTGAATGCTGGGACGTAGAACGATGGATATTTCATCGAATCAAACCATGTCGATGGATCTGTCGGTACAAACGGGCTATCGTTGAAGAAGTCCGCTACAAACGAAAACGGAACGAGGGTTTAATTTGTCTGTGTGCGTCGTATGAACCGTCTCTGGGTCCGGAAGTGGCAAGATTCACTATATGAATATGCCGCCAGTAAATATAAGATAAACGAATAAAAATAACCGTGCGCAATTTATTCGCGAACCGTATTTTCCCGATAGTTTGCAATCATGTACGGAATGGTAATGACAAACGCTAAAATAGAAATGAAAATCGGAGTGCGATTTTTAATGGTGCTGATATACGAACATAAATACTCCTCGACTAATAGAGTTAATATCCGCATTATACCAAAATACGTGCGGTGAATAAATAATTCGACTACTAACAAAAAGCACCCTGCAAATACAGAGTGCTGAGAAATTTTGTAAAGCTAATTCTTGTTACGTATTAACGTTTTAAAGGCTTGCTTTGTTCATTTATGAACCGTTATCGAAAAACAACCAGAAAAGAAAAACCTATTCAGTTCATCGTCCTCGATCACTTGTCTGCTTCATTTTCTTTTGCGCGATCGTTTTGTAAATCTTTTCCGGAGTTTTGTTCGATATACTTGTCAATGTTTTCGTAAAAATTCCTTGATCGATCTCACTATCTATTTTGTCAATTATTAAATTGCCTGACTTTCAATTGAACAGATTGAATACCGTACGAGACTTGTTTTTGTGAATGGTTTCTAATTCTTCTTCTGAAATCAGGTTTCCAAGCAACCGTCAATACCAATTCATTATTACTTGACTTGTAGACGATTAATGACCGTATGATTGGCGAATTCATTTCCTACAAACTGTTTTGATTCCTTCTTTTCGCGCTTGATGCATCGTCAGGTGACTGCTGAAGCCAGCTGGCTGGAAGGACCAACTAATACAATCAAGGATATCAACCCAATTCTCATTTTAATGCAGCTCGATTAAATGAACTTAAAAGGAGACTTTCTCATCATAATTCTTGTTCCAACAATGTAATGAGTTAGCATGAGTAAAGACACAGTTGATCGAAAAGATAAAGGGCCCCAAATAAAAATCGTACCATTCCATTAGCTAAACCATAGCCTGCAGTGCAGATGAGGTGGCATCAGAGCTGTAACAATGGCTACTCCTGGCGATACTGTTTGCTTCTTTTTCCTTGAACCGATCGCTTTCCAGCAATCCCACCAGCAATGGCAATGAGGACATCCCAAATGGTTGGAAGGTTCGTAGCAATCAACTCGCGCTACTTGCATAAGACAAGGGAGAAATCGAAATACAGAGTCGAGACAAACTAAAGCATGACCAACACTTGAGTCAATAAAACCTCTAAGATTGCTTGATTAAACGCGTATCAAAAATATAGCTAAACCCGAATCCCAGTCCAACAATCGGTGTCGCGGGAGAGGTGAAATCAACATGGCTCCTATATATGGCAGCTGTTGAATTCATATTTTAGTCCGATAGAGGCAATAAAAATTGCCACATCAAAATCGCTGTATCTCTCAATCGAACATGAAGGTCATCGTATAATTTCTCACGGTATTCCCGTGTTGAATAATTGGCAGTCATTTGTCCTCTCCTCTTTCCTTATTTAAATTGGTATAATAATTAAAAATAACAGCTGATAAACAGCCAAAAAATATGAGCCCATAAATCGTCAAGAAGACACTGGTAATCCTTCCAATCAAGGTCACAGCTAGGAGATCCCCGTAGCCGACAGTCGTCGAAGTCACAAAAGCATACCAAAGACCGTCTCCGTAATTTGTGATAGCAGGTTCAACTAGGAAAAGCACGCCTCCTGAGCCAAAAACAAAGGTCACAAAACTCAGAGCAAACCAGAGTAAAACCCGTAACCTGCATAATATGCCATAACATTTTTAAACGTTTCATTTGTTCTCCTTATTCATACTAGCTCCTGACCGAGCCGTTTTTTTCCAATAATCAAAGTGAAGATAGGACATGATCTCCATCAGAGAAAGATAGACAAACTGATAGATCTGATTTAAGCTGATTATCAACTGATATTGTTTGAAAAATGACTGGAAGAAAGACCAGATATGACTGTCTTGAATCAGTCCCTTCTTAATATCAGACAGGATATTAGCTAAAGCTCCCAAGGACTGAAACGGTAAATCCTTGACATTTATATAGATCCGGTCCACCACATCATTCAGACTGGTATCTTGGATGGCATGAAATTCTCCAAAGAGAACTCCTGCCGCTCCAAGAGTAGAAACAAATTCCACCAAATAATTTCTGAGGAAATTTTCTCAACCTTTTCCCATAATGTGTTTAGTGCCATCCATAACGATCCCAACCAGAAAAAGGAAAGAAAACAAGCAAAGAAATTTTGCCGTAAATCCCAAAAAGCTTCAAGACTTGGTGTTGTTGGTTTTTCTAACTCTAAAACCAAGATGGTCATAATAATTGCTAGAACAGCATCTGTCAATACAATTAATCTGTCTTTCTTCATCGGATTGCATCCCCTTTCTTTTTTGTAACATTCTATCTTATCGCATAATATTGGATATTCTTTCATAATCCGACTACAAACAAAAATAAACCAAAAAGTATGTCCCTATTATACTATATTTAACTCTAGAAGTATTCATCCATCTAATTAGTAAATATATCATATTTCACAATAAGTGAATACTATCAAAGATTAATCCCCCTTTCACTTCATCATGTAGTGATTGCTTAGATTTATCAAAAACAACCAAATTTGTATTTAATTCCAAGTATCACCTAGTTACAAAAATTTGGGGTGAACAGAAAAAGCATCCGTATTTTGATACGAAATGCTTTCAATAAGTTTAAATAAGTTTTAACGTTTACTAAATTGTGATGCTTTA
>BNJV01000211.1_pt1 | contig 89068 bp, 150 predicted proteins | sample 8540591 | NCBI WGS metagenome assembly BNJV01 (sample SAMD00202457, study PRJDB9452) | human saliva metagenome | host: Homo sapiens
GTGGATAATTCTGCCCGGCACATACGTCTAAACGCTACCTGAAAGATCACGCTGCTGTACGTGTGGGTGCTTCGCAAATTCGAGGTAGGTCAAGAAATCGAATTGGGGGGTCAGCAAAACGCGCGTGTGCCGTATCTGCCGCTTCTTGGTGTTCAGGGGCGCTCACGCAGATCGATAGCGCAGCGGCATTGACTAAATTTTCCGGTATCCGATTCATGCCAGCGATTAGCATTGCAAACAAAGCGCGGATCGATGAAACGGGCTAATCGCGGCCAATGCAGTGACTCAAGCCCCTAGTTTCCCTGTTATGCCAGCGCGGAAGAATCAGGTTGACGCATCCAAAGGACGAAGTGCCCCAATTTCGACGAGTCAGATTGATGCCGTCGCGAATACGCGCGAATCAGAGCATCGACGAAGGGGAAAGCACATCACCCAAGCCCCAGGCACTCATCTGCCAAAATGACGGACGCCAGCGAGGTGCGCAGGATTTCGGCCTCGGTAAAGGCGGCCTCGACGCACAGTTTTCCGCGGAATACAGTCGAATTGCAATGCCGTCGCCACACGCCCACAGCGTCCGAACGCTGGTTTGCGCTTGCCTTGCGAGACTTCTTCAATGGGGAGGCGCTGCACTTCGTCTTGTTGGAATAGCGCGAAATACGCGCCAAACCCGGGTCAATGACGTAGCGGATTCCCGGAACCGTCAGAGAGGTTTCGGCAACGTTCGTTGCCAGGACGACGCGGCGGTGGAGTGCGCCTCAAAAATTCGATGCTGCTCTGCCGAACTCAGACGTCAAACAGGGGAAGGATCTCGATATCCGCTGATTTCTTCGAGCGCGACATGTCACGCGGTGCACGGTTGCCGAGGTGGTCGTGAAGGGCCTGTCTCAACATCGCGGATATCGCGCTCGCCGGGCAGGAAAACCAAGATATCCCGGGGCCTTCGGTGCACAGTTCGTCAACCGCGTGGCAGATTGCCGTCTCGAGTCGATCTCGACCCCTGCACCGTAGCCCCTCCACAGCGAGAGGATCATCCGCGTCCTCAAAACCAGTTGTTCGACGCCGCTGCCGGCCGTGATTTCTTCCCCAGTTGCCGAGGCCGTGGGGAGAGGAGCGCGTTCGTCGTCCTTCCCGGAAGTCGAGGAGTACGAGGTCAGGTGCATCGGCGGCAAGTGGGCGGTAGCGAATCTCAACGGGGAAGGTGCGTCCGAAACCTCGATGACCGGGGCGGTCGAAGCAGAGTGCTCTCCGATCGGGCCGTCCCAGAGCCAAAGTGCTGGGCAAAACGGTCCGAATCAATCGTTGCCGAGGTGATGATCACCTTGAGATCAGGGCGCATAGGCAGCAGCGCGCAAGGTAACCCAAAGATAAAGTCAATGTTCAGGCTGCGCTCGTGGGCCCCGTCAATGATCAAAGAGCTATCGTAGCGCAGCATCGGATCCGACTGATTTCCGCCAAAAGGATGCCGTCCGTCATCAGTTTGACGAGGGTCGGGCCGACCTCGTCGGTGAAACGCACCTGATGAGCCAACGACCTCGCCGGCCTGTTTGCGACCTTTTGCCCCAGTTCCGAGGCGATTCTTTCCGCGACAGAGCGCGCGGCGATACGCCGAGGCTGGGTGTGGCCGATCATCCCGGCGATTCCGCGGGCCCAAATTTCGCAAGGCAAATCTTGGGATCTCGCGTCGTCTTCCCCGGAACCGGTCTCGCCCGAAATGATGACGACCTGATGCTCGCGGATTGCTGGGCGATTTCTCGCGTCTCAGCACTGACGGGAAGATCCGGGAAAGAAATGACCGGGAGCGCAGCGGCCTGAAACGGCAAGCTGTTCGGGCGTGAAAGGACGAAAGGCGCGCGGGCGCATGGGCTGGGCGGCCCCTGCGTGAGTGTGAGCGCCGACGTCTGGGCTGCTGGGAAGAGGACACCCTCTCAGAGTATCGAAGAACGCCTAGGGCCCAGCTGGGTGTGTGCGTTACTGGCGAAGCTCTCCGCTGGGCTCAGCCCACAGCTGTGCCCACTCCAGTGCGGCCTCGCGCAGGATTTCCGGATGCTCGCCCGCACCAAAGGAGGTTTCGTGGATCAATTCCACGCGCGAGCCATCGGGAAGGCGAGGGAGAGCGTCACGAGTAAGGTCCACGAGGTCTAGCTCGATATCGTCAGCATCGTGGAGGATCAGGACGGAGCTCCTGAAGGATCGATGATGCCCGGTCAACCATCGACAGGTCCGCAAGTGTCTGCTTGGAAATGACGAAGGACTCACGGGGCCCTCAGAGTCATCCGGGATCCACGTGCGACCCGTGTGTTCCAATTCGTCCAGCTGTTGCTGGAGAAAATGCGTCGCCCAATCGTAGGAGAGAGGGCCAAGGACAGGCGCCGATAAGAAGAGCGCGGTCGCGTGGCTCAAGCGCGCCGCCAGTGCGGTCACCGAGCCGAAAGAGTGGCCGTGAATGAGCTGGTTAGTGAAGCCCTGATCCGCAAGCCAGCCCGATGCTGCCTGGAGGTCTTCGATCTGGGACTGCGAGAAATCACCTCATCATCAGAAGGCCGTGCCCGAGTAATCGAATTGCAAAGTCGCGTAGCCCGCCTTGCGGTAGGCGCGCGCAAGATCGTCAAAATGGCCGCCGGAATGACGGTCTGCAAGGAAAGAGTGAGAAAACAGGACAACGGCGTCCCGAGAGATCTACAGGCTGGAACGAAAGTTCCCGACAGTGTGATCCCGCGGGGAGTGTTCATACGTACTTCGCTCATGACTCCACCGTATCGGTTTCTTCTCGGATGCGAAATACCTCATCTCACAACGTGCGAAAAGGTAAACAAGTAGCGAATAGCTTTCGCCACCCACTAGGCTGGTTTTCTATTCCAGACTCATCACGCACGGCGCGTTTAGCTGCCACGTTGAAAGAAAAGGCGTCTCGTAGGAACGAAAATGGGAATCGCTGTCGGTTTCGGTATCGGCTACGTCCTAGGAACTCGAGCAGGCCGCGAACAATACGAAAAGAATCTGCCATTTCGCCGCGAAAGTGCGCCGTTTCCGTGGTCGCACGTCCGCTAGACGCAGCCGGTGAAAAGGTCTTCTCCTCGTGCGCACCCAGGGAGAGAAGGTCACCGATAAGGTCGCCGATGCCGTCAAGGAACGTCTCTTCCGGATGCCGGCCCATGCCTCGGAGAGACGACGAAGACCTACCGACCTACGCAGACTGAGCGAAAAAGCACGCCCTCGAACAATGACTGAATCCCCATACACAGCAGCCGAACCCACGCGCGCACAATTCGCCGCTGGAGGCGCTACCAGCCGAAGAACGCATGGAAGCGCGCACCTATCGCGCGCTTGCGGAGCAGCGAACCGGGAGGAACGCGTGCTTTTTGGCCTTGCAGAGGCAGAAGGTCGCCACGAAGAATACTGGCTCTCTTTTTGCATGGGCGACATGCACTTCCGGCGCCTCACCCGCCGCTGCGTACCCCGCATCTCGGCAATGCTCGCCTACATGTTTGGAACGATTTTCGTCCGCCATGGCCCAGCGCGACCGAACAGCGTTCCTCGTGATGACGATGATGATGATGCTCCCGCACAAAATGGCAGCCGATGAACGCATTCACGGCGAAGTTGTGCGCTCGCTGGCTGAAACGTTCGCGCCAAACTCTGGCGGGACCTTCCGCGCGGCAGTCTTTGGCGTGAACGACGGTCTGGTTTCCAACCTTGCGTTGATTCTGGGTGTTGTCGGCGCGGGGAGCTGAGCTCTCAGCATTCGATCTTGACGACGGGTGTTGCGGGCGCTCGCAGCGCTTGCAATGTCGATGGCAGCCGGCGAGGTGGGTGAGCGTGCGCTCTCAGCGCGAGCTCCTGGACGCCTCGATTCCAGATCCGAGGCCGACAACGCTCCTGAATCCTCCCGTCGACGTCGACGCGAGCGAGCTGGCCCTGCTCTTTCCGCGCGCGCGCGAGGATGCAGAACAGCGCTGATGCGCACGCACGCTGCGTTTTCGCGTCGCGAAACTTGCGCGAGGCCGAGGGGCGCAGTGGTGGTGAGGCTACGCACGTGCGATGCGCGCGCTAGCGTCGCCCGATTTTCGCGACTGCATAAAGAGTGAGGCAGCGGGAGCAAAGCGAAGAAGTCGAGTACCCCGGTGACGGCGGCCTCTGTCTTTATTTGTTTTCGCGACCGTTGCTGCCTCTCTGCCGCTCATTCCCTATTCTCAGGCTTGACGGAGTGCTCGCCAGCGGGGTTGCGGTTGCTTGTCGGCTATCGCGCTCATGACTTCACCAGTTGGAATCGTCGGGGGTCCTGTCCGGGTCGTACACGCCGCGCGCGATACGCTGCGCCAGCTTCTGCCGTTGGCTTCGGTGCTGCTGAGCGCAACCTTCGCGCTGGGTCTGCTCTTCGAGCACGCAGCGTCTGCAGCTGATCGGGGACAGCCGCGCGATCGCTGCTGCATGTACGGAGGACACTGCCCGTCGTCAACACTCAATGTGGGTACCTGAGACTCGCGCGACCAACGGCTTAGATTCTGTTGAAGGTGGATGACAATAGGGAGCGTGCTCGATACCCTCGATCAGACCCTGCCAGCGGACCTGTTCCGCGTCATCGACCTTCTTGGCGTGCTCGCGCGCTTGGGTCCACTCGGCGGACGCATCGCGCGCATCAAGCGCTCGATGCGGTGGGTTTCATGGTGCTGGCCATCATGTGCGCGCTGGCGGGTGCATGCTCCGCGGCATCATGCTCGATCAAAGGCCCGCGGTTGCTCTGGCCGATCTGCTCTTCTTGCCAGACCGCGCTGGTCGGTGCGCTTGTTGGCATGCTCTGGCGCGCAGGGTTCGATTCTGGCGATCGCGCTTCAGTCCTGGCCGATGGCACGGTCCTGGGATGCTGGGCGGCCACTGGGTGCGCTGAAGACGACTGAATGCCGAGCTCGATGTCGGGCTGGCGATTTCTGCTGGGAATCATGCTGCCAGCCGTCGGTGGCGGCATGATCCGCGATATCTCCGCTGGAATGGTCCGCGGGTGTTTGGCGGGAACAATCTCTATGCGCAACTCGGCCTTCGTTTCTGCCGCGATCATGGCTGCCATCGTGACAGTCGGGCTCTGGAACAGATCCGGCATGCTGAGTTTGCGAACGATCGTGGGATCGAGTTTCACAGTTCTTGCGCATTGGAGAAAAGTGGCGGCTTCCGTCGCATAATGACTGGACACTGACGCGGCAGCGGCGACGCAGCTGCGCGCGCACTGTCACGTCTGCGTTCCGTCGATGATGAACGCGAGTGCAAGAAGATTGCTGAGAACATTTTCGGATCAATGAGCGCAGAGAGGCTCAGCGCGGGTGCGATCACACAGTGGAGCAGCGTGACTGCAGACTCGTGCCAAGCGCCGGGTCTTGCGCAGAAACACGTCCGGCTCGAAGAGTTCAGGCTTCTGCCCTGTCAGATGATGGCGCTGTGAGCGCGATCGGCGCCAGGTTCGCTGTCCTGGCACCGGCGTCCCGCCGTTGCCGAGACGACCAGCGGTGCTGGTGTCCTACATCGCTTGCCGCGCTGATCGTTGTCTCGCCGTGATGTATGCGCTGGCCGGCTGGCCGCCGCGATCCCTCCTCTGGTTCTTTTCTCGACCTACGCGGAGGCTGCATCCGGCCGTTGGGCGGCTTTCACCTCCGGCTGGCTGTACTGGGTCCATGCTCATCATGGTGCTGGGTCTGGAAATGACCGGCGCCGCGCAGATCTCACGGCGTGGTTCCGCATTGTCGACTCAGTGAGGTCGTGACCTCTGGTGATCGTCGTTGTCTCTGGGCGGGATTAACCTGCTGGCAGCCGGTAGATTCGGTCGTGTTGAGGCCTGGCTTGCAGGATTGAAGAGTCGCAGCAAACCCCATCACCAAGGTCGTTCGTTCGTTGTCTGGCGTGCAGGCATTGTCCCGGGGCGCTCAGGCCTGCAGGCATTCGTTTGGAAATGGTGGTTTGCTCCCGCTGGCCTTCCCGGAATCGCGGTTGGTTTTGCTTGATTATTACCTCCTTTGGTGGACTTGATTGTTACCATTGCCGCCACCGCCGGGGCCGGTGATGCCGGGCGCGCGATGTCGCAGGCTATCCGCTCGGTGATTTGGCGCATTTGGTGTTCTACGTGGGCTCTGTTGCCCTGCTGATCTGCCTGCTGCCGGTAGATTCCGACGAGATGAGGCAGATCCTTTCCTTGCGGTTTAAACATGGCGAGGGATCCCTGCGGTCGGAATGATCATGAGATCATCGTTTCACCGCGACGTTGATTTCTTCTCTGCAAATATCTACGCGTCATTTCCAGATACGCTTTCGCTTCATCGGCACGGAATAGGATAAACCTGGATTCTGGGTGCCCGCGTGCTAGTACTGTTGATGAGGGTGACGCGAGGCTCTTGAGTAACCACCCTTCACGGTGACGTGAGACGGGCGGTTCCCATAGCGCTCGGTTGCGGTTCCGTGGCCCTGGCGCTATCTCTGTTGCCTTGAACTGGTATCTTCATCGTCGATCCTTGCACGGAGTTCTCATTAACGCCGTGGGCATGGTGCTATTGATCGTGTGGGTGATGATCGTTATTTCACAGATCCGCTTGCACTCGAAGCTCGAGGCCGAGGGGGTTCTGTCCCTGAGGATGCCGGGTTGGCCCTGGCTAGCGTGGTTCGCTGTCATCGGATTGCTGTCGATCGCGGTTCTCATGATGTTCAACGCTGCCGGACGCGCACAGCTGGTCGCAATAGGGATCATGACCGATCCTGGTGTGTATCTGTACTTTGTGCGTGAGATCTTCAATCGTAAGCTGCACGCGCTTCGGTTGCGAAGGTCGTCGGGAGTGGTGATTAAACCGCTGTTGTTTGTGCAGCGGATCTTTCCACAGCATGAACTTAGTTGGCGTTTTCCACATATTCGTGCCTCTTTGTGTCTAGGTGTGTTCCCTGTGCCAAAGTGGCTGAAGGCTCTCAGAAGGAGGTAAGTGACGCGAAAGGTCCCAAACGTTCGCGACTTCTGGTTGTGGCTCTGCTTATATACTTGGTTGTTAAATTGCTCATAGCGCTTTTGCGCAGTGGAATTATCGGCGGGTACTTTTCCGGCGTAGGGTGCGAGTTCCAATAGTTCAGCGGTCCGTGAGACTGCTTCCGCTTAGGAAGCGTGGATGATAGTGCGAAATCCTGGTCAGCTTCCCGTGCTTCAGACGCGCAGTGGATCTGTTCACCCTATTCACGTGATGAATTTGGGGTCAGCGATGGGCGGATATCGACCATAACGGCTGCGATAATACTCGAAATGACATTCTTCGAAGAGATTTTACAGCCACTACGGGCGAGCTTCCTCTCCGGGTGTGTGGTCGTCGGAGGATTCTTGATGACCCTACACGGGGAAACGTTGATTTTCCGCAGGGCGAAGAATCCTCGATCGGGTGCAATCGACCCACGTCATTCTGCCCGCAATGCGCGCGAAGCGGTGTAGTGGGATCTACGCGTCGACAAGAGTTTACCGTGTCCGGCAAACTTGCTGGCTGTTGACGCTAACAAATCAAAGATAAGCGCAAAGCAGAAACGGATCAGTGGCTTCCGCACGCGAATAGTCATATCGCTGTGCGTATGTGCAGCAGGTGTCGTGAAAGAGCTCCTGGGGATTGGGGGTGACCCGGGGAAAAAAGCGATGATATCGGTTTTGGATTGCGGTGAGGTAATCTTGGTAGGGCGTGTCTGTGAGGGTAACGCGTATCTGCACATCGGTAGCGGAGATGAGCGGGTATATGAAAGCCCCGACCGGTGGGACGCGCGAGCGGGGCCGCTTGCGCGTTTAGAGAGGTCAGACTAACCTTGATCCGTAGTCAGATGCTCTATCCATTGAGCTACGAGCGCAAAGCCGATTGAATGGCCGGAAATAGTTTAGGCACAAGCTGCTCTGACAACAAACTCATAAATGCGTCATCAATCACACGTTTTCTGCTTCCTTGCCACGGAATTCGCGAGATATCACGGAAGGAGTTATGGCCTCGTCAACCAAGCAACGCGAATGGAGTGGAACTTTCATTTTCGCTGGTCAAAATGGGTAGAAATGAAGAGGTCATTTTTGAGCGACGTGCAGGAGCACAGCCATGGCAAATAACCAGCCAAAAATGTCCACCATCCGACATCGACCCCGTCAATGGCGTCCTTCTTTCTCCCAAGCTCACAATCCTCGGTTTTCAGCATGTCCTGGCGTTTTACGCCGGGGCAGTCGTCGTTCCGCTGGTAATTGCCACCGGTCTGGGACTCGATTCGGCTAACCACTGTTCACCTGATCAACGCGGACCTCTTCACCTGTGGTATCGCGTCGATCATCAATCTGCGGGGCTCGGCCCGAGATCGGTGTTCGTCTCCCTTGCTTCAGGCGTGACATTCACGGCAGTCCCACCTCTCATTGCAGTCGGTTTTGGCTGCTGGTGCAGGAGTCGAAAGGCCTCGCGACGATGTACGGCTCGATTATCGTTGCGGGTATTTCAACCTTCCTTGCTGCTCCCTTCTTTGCGAAGCTTCTGCGCTTTTCCCGCCTGTCTGTCGCACCGGCACGCTGCTAACGGTTATGAGACGACCCCTTGTCTTGGGTTGCGGCAAACGACATCGTGCACTGGGGAACTGAGGCGGCAAAGGTTGGCGCCGATCTATTCTGGAACTCTTCGCGGACTTGCATACGCTCTGGGCACTTTGGCAGTAATCGTCATTATCCAGCGTATTTTCTCTGGCTTTATGGCAGACTATTGCCGTCCTCTTGGGCTCTGTGGCCGGAACAGTTGTTGCGTGGATTCTGATGCAAACTTCTCTGCGGTCTCTCAGGGCGGCACCGGTCGGAGTGACCACTCCCTTCTTCTTTAGAATTCCGAGTTCTCAGTTTGCAGCGATTATCTCGATGCTCATCGTCATGTGCATTACGGCTGTCGAGACCACGGTGATGTTTTTGCGACCGGTGGTGGTGGGTAAGCGCATCACTCCTGTGCACATTGCGAATACTCTTCGCGCCGATGGCCTGTCGACCGCACTGGGTGGTGTCCTGAACTCCTTCCCCTACGATGCTTTGCTCAGAATGTTGGTCTGGTTCGTCTCACGCGTGAAGTCGCGTGGAGTCATACTGCTGCCGGGCGTCTTCATGATCATTCTGGGAATCGCTTCCCAAAGGCTGGCGCGATCGTCGGGCAACCCAACAGCATGGCAACAGCGCCTCGATCAAGCCTGTTATCGGTGGAGCGTCTCTGGCAATGTTGTTCGCGCCGTTGCTGTTGTCGGCATTCAGACCCTTTCCACTGTCGATATGCGCGATAACCGTAACTCGGTGATCGTTGCGACTTCCGCTCGGCTTGCTGCTGGTCGCTGACGCGAACTTGCTAGCTACGATGCCTCGTGGATGCAGATTCTGTTCGGCTCCGGCGTGACGATCGGTTCAATCTGTGCCATCATCCTCAACCTGCTTTTCTTCCACATTGGTCGCAAGCCGTCTCCGGCTGTCTCAATGGTTGACGGACGTCCGCTGGACTTGGACGCAATTGACGCCTTGATCAAGCACAGTTCGCTCGCGCCTTCGCTCCCATGTTCTCGGGGAGTGACGTGGCCGGTTGAACGCGCGTGGACACATGCTCCTTTCGACTCCGTCGCTGACCTGCGCCATGCTTTCCAGGATGCAGTTGGTCAGGCTGACCGTGAAGAACAGGAAGCCTTGATTTCCGGCTACACCGATATCGTTGATTTGATTCTGGGCAGCGAAGCCGATGAACGGGCCTTGCTACGGACACCGGATCGACCCTCTTGGGTGACTTTAATTCGGGCTTGGGAAGCATGCGCGCGCACTCAGGCCGGGCATACCACAGAGCGTTTTTAACGCGCCGCTGATCGTATGCGTCTCGCGTGCGGTTCAGCCGATCAACTTCTTTGCTGATGGCTGGCGCCGAGTCGAGGGCTCTGACCTGCGAGAGATCCGCGTGACCTTGAACGAAGTCATGCAGATCGCCGAAAACCGTTTCGAGGCCATGGTTGCCGACGCGAACGCCATCCATTCGGCCTGGGCACCTCCTTCGACCAGTTGGACTAGCTTTCGCCACTGGGGAATACTGAATAGCGTTTGCCCCCGGTGCGTGAGCACGCGCAACTCTCTCAATGTGGGAGTACGATTACTGCCTGCGCACTGCTCTAGGATGCGCTCTTCTCCCCTGTCCTCGAGGGGGCGGCGCATTGTGTGCCGACTATGATCGTCACCCATTTAGTGCTCCCTCCTGTTTTGGCTCACCCATTTCCGGGTCCTGATTGCTGTTCTAAGGCGGTGGGTGAGGTGAGCCAAAAGCCAGGAGAGGGAGAAACTAACATGCCTCCACGATCTAAACCACCGCGTTAACTGATAAGCCATACAAAGGGCCGGGCCCCGATTTTCATCGGGGCCCGGCCTGCGCTTAGAAGCGCATTCGCGTTATGCGATCAGTCGCGGCGCTTGCGAGCGGCACCGACAGCCCCAACACCTGCTGCCAGCAGCATGGAGGTGAGGATGGCGATCCACTGCGCATCTGAACCGGTCTTCGCCAGAATCGACTTCGCGGGCTTCGAAGGTGACGGGGCGGCCGGGATCTGGGTGAGCGGGAAGTCCATATCAAGGTTGACTTCGCCCTCTGCCACGGTGACATCCTTGGAGGTTGCCACTGCCTCGTAACCGGCAGGACTCAATCGCGACACCGCAGGTGCCGGGAGGAGTCCCTCGAAGCGGTAGTTACCGTTTGCGTCGGTCGTCGTGCGAGCAACTTCGTTGCCAGATGCATCCTTGAGGATCACGGTGACACCGGGGACGCCGGGTTCGCCGTTGTCAACACCGTTGTGGTCCTGATCGTTCCACGCGGTCTCACCGATGGTGGCCGGCGGCGAAAGCGAAGTCCACACCTGAACCGAGGCATCGGAGATGGTTACCGTTGCCGGGTTGCCGCGCCCTTGTGAGCCTGGGTGTTGGTGAGGCCAGCCAGGTCGCCCGCGTTCAGGTCGACGATGCTCACGCGGTAGGTGCCCTTGGGAAGACAGTGAACTGGTAGTTTCCGTCGGCATCGGTCACGGTGGTGACGGGCTTGCCATCCTTGTCGAGGATGGGGTTGCCGTCAGCATCGAGCAGGCGATGTCACGCCCGAAGCGGTCTTCGGTATCGCTCTTGGGTAGCGTGCATCAGGTCACGGAAGGTGTTCCACCGATGTTGACCGCGCCATGAAGGAAGCCGAGGATTCGTTGTTCGTCGAGATCGTGCAGCTGATCCTGGTGGGTGTTGCGTTACAGCGTTCGTGATGAGCGTCCTGCCTTCACCGGTGATCTTCACGGTGATCTTCATGTAGTCTTCGTCGCCCTTGGCGATGATGCTCTTCGGACAGATCCCATTTGCCGGTTGCCGAATCGTGGGAGCCATCGCCTTCAGCCTTGACGAACTCCAACGCCCGCGAGGGAGCAGTCGGCGGCCTTGACACCGGTTGCTGCACTCGGACCGTTGTTGGTGACGATCGGGGTGTAGGTGATGGCCTTACGGGGAGCGAACTCGAAGGTTGCCTGGTCGACTTCAGCAGGATCGGTGATCGCCTTCTTGTGATGGCGGTGTCAGTAAACCGGTGAATGCCCAGTCCTGCGAGTCATTGGACATCGAACCGCGACGAGTGTGACATTAGAGGTCAAGGAGCGTCTGGTTCGCCGATACCTGTCATGTTGCCCGGAAGGCGCGTAGCTCTGAGCAATGCAATCAGGGCAGGCTGCCATCAGCGAATCGCGATCCACGGAGACAGTGTAGTCACCGGGGGCGAGATCCTCGAAGGTACCTACCATTTGCATCAGTGGTGGTCGTCAGCGTCTCTTTTCAACACCTGCAGGGGTCTTGAAAGTCAGCTTGACAATGACACCTGCGAGCTCCTTGTCGTGCTCCAGTGGGTTTGAAACCGCCAGTGTTGTCTATGTCCCAGAAGATGGTGTCACCGATGTAGCCATAGCGACCAGACCGAGATCGATGCTCATGTCTTCCTGACCCTCAGTCAGGTGATCTTTGTACAGGACCGTTGGAGTCCTTATCCGTGTCAGTACCCGCGTTCGTCTGAGTTTACCCATGTATGAATCAGGGAGGCCAGAAGGCGCACGGTGTAGCTCTTGCTACCCTTGTCGCCCTCCGTGTTCGGAAGCAAGTTCTCGAACTTGTAAGGCCGTTTTCATCACTTAGGACGGGCTTGACGGGATTTCCGTTCGCATCGAGAACCGGCCTGTCAAGGGCGTCAGCCAGAAAATACGCGCGCCTGGAACGCCATATTCATCAGCATCCTGGATGCCGTTCTTGTTGGCATCGAACCATGCAGCGAGTTGCAACCGCAGCAGGGTTTCACAAAGCCGAAATCAACCTTCGTGACGTTTGCCTTGGAGGCAGTCAGCGAATTGCCGGGGTCGTGAGCTTGCCCTTCCCGGCATCGGTGCGGCTGGTTGAGTCTCGTAACCATGGGTCTGCTTGTAGTCAGGAGTTTTACGTTCTTTCCGTCGACGGAGTTGCTGGTCAGGAACAACCTCAACCTTATACGTCACCCAAGGGCAGGCGGTTGAAAGGTGTAGTTACCGTTGGCATCGGTCTTGGTGGTGATCTCTGCGCCAGTGGATCCTTCACAGGGGTTTCCATCTGCGTCGAGGACGAACCAATCACACCCTCGAGGTTTATCGGTATCTGTATCGTTCCGTCCACGAGGCATCCTTGTCGTTGTAGATGGTTCCCGAAATGGAGCCGCCACAGTGAAGAAGCTCTCAGGTGTTGTTGTCCTTGTTTCGAATCAACCTGGTCATAATCGCCCAAAGGTTGCCGTGTTTGTCGGTCTTACCTTCAGTGCCCTCTTGGACCTGCTGAGCACGTAGAGGTTTCCACTCCGCCAACGTGGAGGTTGACGTCGAGCTTGCGACTCATAGCCATCCTCGGGGTCAAGAACATGGTAGCCAGGGTCGACTGCAGCCGTTCCATTGACACAGGAACATCTCCCTGGCCTGGCAGATACGCTTTCGGAGGAGATGAATTCCACGCCGGAGGAAGCACGTCTGCGACGTTCATACCAGGCAACAGCCGGACCGTTGTTCTTCAAGCTGACCTTGTAGGCGTATGGTCGCCAGGCATGACGGGATCCGTCGACTCGATGGTCTCCGGGATACCGTTGGCATCGCGGGCAACTTCGGTGCCGTTCATCTTGACGCGGGAAACCGACCCTGTGACCTCAACGTCAGTGGAACGTTGATGCCGACCGATTACTTCGTTCGGCTGCAGGTGGGAGACCTTGCCGTTTTCCGGTCACGCCGCCAGCCAGTGCAACGGAGTTCCAAGCAATCAGGTTCGCGTTGACCGGAGGTCATCGTTGCCACGGGCTGGATCTTTTCGCCGACCTCAATATCGGTTCATGACCAGGCGGAAGCCCTTAACGGTCTTCAGGTCGGCGGTGCTGCTCACGCGTTGGGTGTGCATCCACGGGCCATCATTCGTTGCGCCACCGACGCTCCCAAACCTCGCCGCGGCAAGATTCTCTCAACGGTCGTGACTGGATCGTGATATCCGAGGCGGGAGAATTTCGCTGATCTCGGGGTCCTGGCCCGACTTTTCCTTGATCGACTGGAGGTCAGTTGGTCGAGGTTCCCAGAAAGAGCTGCCAGTGGGAGCCGCGCGCCTGAGAAGAGCGGGACCCGCGCCTGTCGCCCAGGAGGGAAGAATGTCGTGGGCGACAACCTTCGTCAGGGAGTGTTGCAGCGTTTGAAATGGTGAAACGGTATGCGCCATCGAACCCGGATCGATCTGCGACCTCACCAGCGGGAACGAAATCGGCGTCATAGTGCCCTTGACTTCCTTCGTGATGTTCATTGCGGGGTGGTCGCAACGTTGAAGTTGGCATTGGCGGAACAGAGAATAATCCTCAGTTGAACCATTGCCATTGACGTCGAAAGGTGTCTTTGTCTCGACCGCTGGAGCAGTAGTTCGTGTTGCGCAGACTCTTGTCTACAGCAACGTCGCTTAGCGCCAAATCACCGGGCATGACGTCATTGCCTGGTTCACGGTTTGTCCAGCAGGTGCGGTGCTCTTCACAGATCGATGTCGAAACTTGTAAAGCGATCCCTCAACCGGGTCGGGGACGATCATGCGGGCAGGGTGCGTCCGGTACCGTTGTGGTTCTTCGTGATCTCGATCTGGACCTTGCTGAGGTCGTGCGGCTTCCATCAGGGTTGGTCAGGGTGAACCAGGATGAGGATGACCTGAGATGCATCGTCGATGTCAGAGACCTTCAGGAAGAAGATCTGCAATGGTAAACGGTGTGGGTGTGCCGCCTTGAGCAGCAGTGCGAACAGGCCGTTGACACCGAAAGATGCTTTCTTCCCGACAACTACAGGTTGTCCTGACGACCTTAGCTACTCCCACGCTGGGGAAGTCGTCACGCACGCGCATCAGGAGCACAGGTCGTCGCTGGAAGCGGGACTGCGCCAGTGTCCTATCCGTCAGGTGCCGGTTGCACAGTTCTGGAAGCGGACGTAGTCCGGAAAGCCCACGGTTGAAGTACTTCTCAGGCGGAGCGACCGGGTTGTAGATGGCTGGCGAAAATCGAGGGTTCCGTCTTGGGGAGGAAGCGGAAATCGTTCCTTGGAACCACACGGATGCCTCGGTTTGTGGTGCGATATCCGAATCGATGGTGAGAACGGGTGATCCATTCACCGTCAGGAAGGTGATGTTCGTCGTCTCGGTGTAGTTGGCGACAACGTGATTGCATATTGGTCCAATATTCGAGTCCAGCCGCCCTTATCTTCATATGCGAGACTTGCCGAAGATATGGTGAAGCGGTACGGGCTCACCATGGTCGGTTGGTCACAGTTGCCACCTGCAGCCTTTGCGTCCTGGAGTGGACCATGTGCACGGCAGGTGTCATCAGAGGTGAACGTGTGTCGTCGCATGTGCCGGTGTTGACAGCACCGAGGCGCCATGGGTGAGGCCCTTGCGAACCTGGTACTGCCAGTCGTTGCCGGCCTTGATGACTCGACCGCCCGGCTTGCGCAGGGGCGAAACCATGGGTGATTTCAGAGCTCTTCGTCATGACGGTTGTCGGGTCATTCTGAACCCGCAGCCGTGATGGTGGCTTTGTTTGTAACCGTGTCGGCCGTCGTTACCGAACCTTCGGGGTGTTCACGGTAACGAGGGACTCGATCAGGGTGCCATCCCACTTGTGCATAGGACTGCAAAAGTAACGGTGTGGGTCGCTGCATCGATAAACGCCGCCGTTGGTGGCGGAGACGAATACTGCCTGTGCGGGAAGCGGATCGACGACCTTAATGTCCTGGACCTGCACGAAGTTGGTGCCGAGGACGCCATTCTTCCAGTGCGGAACCAATCCAGCAGGCACCAGCCTTGTTGGGGTTGGTTTGGTCGATCTGCTGGTAGCCATAACGCAGTTGATAGGTCGTTCCCCGCCGACAGCAGGGTAGCCATTCGGGTTTGTTGACCGCTCTTCTCAGTGGCGATATCGGTGTCCGCGGTCCCGCATGGTGGTCTTTGGGTCATCGATAGAGTCAGCGTTGAGGCCGTGAAGTTCACCTGTTGGGTGGTCGTTGAGTTATTCGGCGCATCGTTACCGTCGTGAGTTCCGGTGATCTGGATGCGGTCCGAGGTACCCGCGGGGATCGACTTTACTGTAGAGGGAAGAAGTCGCTTCATCATGGGTTGCCTGCGACGGTGGTCTGCTCGGTGCGAAGACCGTCGAACCGGTGACTGCGACTGCAGTGTGAAGGCTGATCTGTCAGCGCCGTGCCGCAGGTAACGGGTGCAGGAAAGCAGTACCTCAATGGCAGCGCCTTCACGGGGAGTGGTCACCGACGAACGGGAGTAGTTGATCGTCGTGATCTGCTTGTCGCCAGTGCAAAGGTAGGACTGTCGTTCGTGACGTCTATCGCCCAGGGTTGCCGGCTTCGAGCTGGTCGCACGTGCGCGGCGTACGCGCGGTGCCGTTCTCTTCGAGGGTTGCGCCGGCTTCGGGGTAACGCCGGCTTCCGAGGTAACGCCGGATTCAGGGGTTGCTCGGCTTCGGGTGCAACAGCGTTTTGCTCGGTGCCAGCGGCCTGATCTTCGGAAGGCAGTGGTATCACTGTTCTCCGAGACGAGTTGCCGCTTGAGTGGTGCCTGCATTGCTCGTCGGTGTTATCAGCGCACCGCACTCCCGTTGAGGTTGAAGGACGTAAAGCAACAGCGACAACGCCGCGACATGCAGCACCCCAACACGCGCGCGCGTATTGAGAGTCGAGGGATGTTTCATCGAGTCTCTTTCGTCGCAAATTGACAGGGTTCGATGTTTAATCGGGTCACTCTGCAATGCCAGGGCAATGGAATGTGTAATTGTTCATTCAGGTCCAATTTAAACGCTCTCAACCGGTTGACGAAAGAGCGTATGTATGCTTGTTAAAAATACCCGCGATTCAAAGGGAACCGCGGGGCTGATTCTGAGACGGCGGGTTTGAACCCCGCGAGGCGTGAACCCTACCTCCTTAGCGGGAGGCGCACTCGCGGACTATGCGCGTCTCAGTGCCGACTACTCTAGGCATTTTCGCTTCGCGTGCGAAATGCGCACGCTGGGAAGCTCAGCATCGTCGGTACAGCGGAGGGCAAGGTTCGAACCCTGGTGCCATTGCTGGCACTAACGGTTTTCAAGACCGTCACCTTCGGCCACTCGGTCAGCCCGCCAGACCCGCCAATCATGGCGGATCTTGATCTATTCGCACATTCGTCTTCCCAAATATGCCATCGATCCGCTTTGTTCTCAGCGGTGCTGACGGAAAGGAACCCACGAACGACGGTCGCTGGAGCCTCTTCGGGTGGTCCAACAGGCCTCGGGAAATCGCGGAGCAAAAGGTGGCCCACATCGGCACTCGAGCCAGCAAAACGCACTGAATGCCCAGGCAATATCGCCACTGCGAGGGGCTGACTCTTCAAATCGCTCATTGTCAAAGGACGAGGCATGCAACCACTGTCCCGGCTGGACAATAAGCTCATCGTTAATGAAATCAACCACGAGCGGTAGCAGTGCTCGTAGTGCTCGACTTCACCTTCGCTGGCACCGTCATCACGCAGTGCTCGAGCAAGTGATACCGCGGCGCAGACGCCTTCGCAGGCGACCCACATGAGTGGCGGTCGTCCAGGAATTTCGACCTCGTGATGCTCGAAGCCCACTGAGGTTACAGATCCCGCGTAGCCCTTCTTACGCCATCCATCAACGTGAGCTCGTTCGAAGAAATCTTGACCGGCCTCGAGAAGCGCGTCATCGCTCTTACGTCCCAGGACCGTAAGGCTGCGCGAACTTGAATACACAGGCGCGACCAGCGCAGCAAGCTGCCGATCTGCGCCTTCAAGCACCAGGGTTGCAGACCAATGTTCCCATTTCTTCGACCAGTCGGCTTCGGTTTTGGACAACGGGGAAGCTCCTCGATATCGATGTATTCGCCTACCCTCACGAGGCCTCGCTTTCATCTGCACGACCGCGCGGGTGATGGATTCAGCGCGGTCGATCCATACGGGGTCGGCGGTCGCCTCGGCAGCAGCTAGGTACGCTTCGGTGGTCGAGGCCAGGGTTCCAAGAGAGATGATTGGTGCCTTGTGCTGCGTGCTTCCCGAAGCGATGGCTCCGTAGACCAGTCCGTTGGGGCAAGCCAGCGGCGCTCTTGCTCGTGGAGGGCCTCGGGAGAGCTCGTGGGCACTGGGGCGATTGGCAGCCGCCGCGGCGCACTCGCGCTGATGAGCAGCGCGTTATCAAGCTGGTGAGTCGAGTCTCCCGCTGCGCACCTCAGCCTATGTATTCATCAGATAGTGGTTTCCGGATCGTCGGTGGCGGTCGCTTCGAGAGCTTTTGAAGATGGTCGTGGATGATGCGGCGAAGGGTCTTGGTTGCGTGGTCGGCATAGCGTCGTGAACCGGGAAGACCAAGAGTGTTCCCCAAGGAAAAAGCGTGGAGCATTCGAGCGCTGAGTGTGAACTGATCGCGTTCGCTGGGTTCCTCGCCGTCTGGGCCTTCACTAAACCCCGAAGGTGTCGTACTAACTTTTGCTTCTGCGATCAGTGCTTGAGCTGTGCTGACGGCCAGCGATTGTGCTCGATCGAATCCAACCAGCCCATGGGGTTTCTCCTTTGTCTTCCATGAATGTCGCGCTGCGTCGTTGCCGGGCGACATTCACGATGAGTTAACGCGAGGGACTAAAGCGCGTGAGCAGGCAGAATCTGTTTGGGAGTGGATCTGTCACTTATCGAAATGCTCTTGCACGGTTTGGGAAACATTGCAGACTGAAAAGCATGCCATGAAGAGCTGGCACTGTTGCGCTTCCGAAGACCTTACAGATATTGATGCGCTGATTTCTGCGTATTGCGACATTGAGCTGATCCCCTCAAACCCCGATCAACGGGTGTCTTTTGGTACCTCCGGTCACCGCGGTAGCTCATTCGATGGCAAGTTCAATGAGCACACATCGTTGCGATTACCCAAGCGATTGTCGACTACCGAGCCGAGCAGGGTTTCAACGGCCCGCTCTTTCGTGGCCGCGACACTCACGCGCTCAGCGAACCCGCATGGCGGACCGCCCTGAAGTCTTGGCCGCAAATAACGTTGATGTTCGCATCGACGCACGTAGTTCTCACTCCGACCCCCGCGGTTTCTGTTGCGATTCTCGGCGCAAACGGTGCCCCAAGCACCTGCGCACGACAGGGGATGGGCTGGCCGACGGTATCGTCGTGACCCCCAGCCACAACCCGCCTCGTGACGGCGGATTCGAAGTCAACCCCCCTCACGGCGGTCCGCGCAGACTCCGATACGACCTCGTGGATCGCTCAGCGCGCCAACGAAATCCTCGAAAAGGGTTGGCGCAGCGTTGATCGCGTGCTGGGTTCGGACCTGCTGGATCACCCCCAGCATCCATCGCTTCGACTACTTGGCCTACTACGTTGATCAGCTTGACCAGGTCATCGATATTGATGCGATTCGCGAGGCCGGTGTGCGCATCGGCGCCGATCCGCTAGGTGGAGCATCGGTGGACTACTGGGGCGCGATTGCCGAGCGCTACGAGCTTGAACTGACCGTTGTGAACCCCAAGGTTGACCCTGCATGGTCCTTCGTGACCCTGGACTGGGATGGAAAAGATCCGTATGGACTGCTCCTCTCCCTATGCAATGGCTTCTCTTCGCGATGCGATGACTCCGGACGAGAACGGAAACACTCCCTACGACATTGCGACCGGTAACGATGCCGATTCGGACCGTCACGGAATCGTGACCCCCGACGGTTTGATGAACCCGAACCACTACCTGGCTGTTGCGATCGAATACCTCTTCACGCATCGCCCGAACTGGCCTGCAAAAGCTGCGGTCGGTAAGACCTTGGTGTCTTCGGCCCTCATCGACCGCGTTGCTGATTCGATTGGGCCCGAGCTCGTTGAGGTCCCCGTGAGCTTCAAGTACTTCGTTCCAGGTTTGGTCAGCGCTGAGCTCGGTTTCGGTGGTGAGGAAAGCGCAGGGAGCCTCCTTCCTGCGCAAGGATGGCACCGTGTGGTCCACCGATAAGGACGGAATCATCTTGGCGCTGCTCGCCTCTGAGATTCTGGCCGTCACCGGCAGACCCCTCGCAGCTGCACGAAGAACAGGTCGAACGCTTTCGGGAGCTTCGGCGTAGCGCGATATCGATGCGCCGGCAAACCGTGAAGAAAAGGCGAAGCTTGCTGCTTTGTCTCCCGAGGATGTCTCTGCAAGCGAGCTGGCTGGTGACCCCATCACCGCAGAAGCTCGTGCGTGCTCCGGGTAATGACGCTGCAATCGGCGGCCTGAAGGTGACGACCGATGTCGCTGGTTTGCTGCCCGTCCCTCGGGGAACCGAGGACGTCTACAGATCTACGCCGAGTCCTTCCGTGGCGCCGAGCACCTTGCTCGGGTTCAGGAAGCGGCGAAAGCAGTGAGTGAGCGAGGCCTTGAAGGGCTGAGTTCCTCTGTGAAACCAATGTGGGTGTGGGGTCGCGTTGCGGCGCCGCACCTGCGCTATTCACCTTCTGGGTCTGCTGCTTGGTGGAAAAAGATCTTCTGACCGGTACCTTTGAAGGGACTTCATTAAAGCAGGAGAGGCCCGGTAAAAATGGCGGAGAAGGCGCACGACCGCGCGGATAGCGCTCAAGTTCTGCACGTCCCGCCTTTCCGTGGCCTCAGATGATTCTGCTCATGGGTGCGGCTATTGCGCTTCTTGCGGGGCTTGATGCGGCTCTTGTTCGCTTGGGGCTCTTGCTCCCGTAGACTCCACGGACTTGGGGACGATTCATGGAATCCTCATGGTCTATGGCTTCTAGGGAACAGCGATCTGTTTTAGAACGCGCTGTCGCAGTAATTCCCGCTGGGCGTACCTTTCCCCGGCTGCTTCGGCGCTCGCGGGAGTGCGGCCATGTCATCTCTCAGAGTCCGTACGATCGCCAATTTCCTTGCTGCAGCGCCGCTTCCTGCCTTCTAAGCAGGGTTCTTCCCGGGTTACCAATCCCAGCGAATGCTTTCCGGCAGTTCTGTGGTCAATCTCCATGATCACCCGTCATGATCTACCGGCATGTGTGGAAAAGAGCGTCAAGCTTCGTGTGCGGTTCTCATTCAATTGATCGGTGCATGTGTCGGCCTGTGCGGGATTCTCTTGTGGATGCGAGGCTTTGAAGTCGCCCTCATCATACCGTGGTGGCTCTTCTTCTTGCTTCTAACCATCGTTGGCGAGCGCTTGGAGTGGCGCGCCTGGCCTTCAACGAGACAACCGAAGCGAATTTTTGGTCTGGGTCGGAGCTCTGCTCATTTCCTTGGCACTGACGCTGATTGTGCCCTTGTCGCCTACCCGCTTTTAGAGATTTCGCTTGCGGCACTTGCAATCGATATGGGGTATCACGACGTCGCTCTGTAAAAGCCATCAATATCCACGGAATTCCGCGTCTTTCCGCGGTCGCTATGCTCGCGGGATACGGATGGGTGATGCTCCCAGCCGCTCTGTGGATTACCGCGCCCCGACCTTTTCCGGCTACGGCTACGATGCGATTGTTCATGCCTAACTGTTGGCTTCGCAGTCTCCATGGTCATTGCGCACGCACCGGTTATTATCCCTCGGTGATTCGTCGCGAGGTTCCCTACCACTTTCGATGGGGTCCCTCTGGTTCTTTTCCACCTCAGCTTGCTGATTCGTTTTCCTTTCCGGCGCGCGCGAGGCCGCACTTCGCCCTGGCGTTTTGGTGGAGCGCTGGGGTCATGCTCTCCCTTCTCTTCGTCGTTACGACTGCGAGCGTGACAATTGTGAACACGCGACGTGGACGGAGCACCATGCCTGATTTCTTCTCCCAAAGGCGGGACTGGTATCGGTGCGGGACCGGCGGTCTCCCACCGCGCGCAGGGGTCAGACGCCCCTCCCGAATGCGTATCGATCGCTTGGGAACCACGTGGATGATCATCGCGGTTCTTATGGCGTAGTGACCCTCTTCCTTCACCGCCACATGCCCGCAGCCCCTGTGACCATGATCCATCTGGTGACGTTTGGGCGTCTCTAAGCAACGGAATTTTTCCAATGGTCATGGTTCTTTGCCCGCTCCCTTGCACGTCTGGCGCCGATGACCGCAGAGCGCCCTCGGACAACCTGCGTCGGATGCTGAGCTTCAATGCGTGTTTCTGCATTGCTCTTAGTTTCGATGTGGCTTGGCTGGTTCATCGGAACTATCCTGCTGCAACAGGGCATTGCGGTAGTGCTGCCTGGCACGGGCCGCTATGCTGTCGGTTCTTCGCGAGCAGCGTTTGGCCTCGCGCTTTTGTCGTTGTTGTGCGCTACACGTGTGCGCGGCATTCTTTGTGCTCACCCGCACTTCTTGCCGGTTTCGTCACCCACAATGTTTTCTTCCTCCCGATTCCCGAGGCACCCTAGCGATGCGTGATCGTCTCGACCTTTGCACGCTCTCAGTGGCGTCGGTGGCTGTGGGAGTTGGCGACATTGGTGGCACTCATTACCTTGGGGGCGACGATCTCTGCGACACGGATCGTCCCGATGCGGTTGCTGGGGTTCAGTTCTTCCGCCGCGGTGCTCGGTTGCTGCAGTCACGGTGTGTGGGCTCTCTTGGGCGTGATGCCCCTGGTCCGGGTGCCGGATTCTTGGTCGGCTGTGTGAGATTGTCGCTCTTATCCCTTATGTTCGTGTCTTCGCAGCAAGAAACCTCGAGAGTATTCGCGATGGTCGTTCCAGCATGGATTGGGATGGTTGCTCTGGGCAGTGTGCTCTTGGGAGTCATGGCGCTTTTCTGTCGGTACCCCCAGGCCAGATCGGGTACTGACGCATGTGGCTTCGATTATTGGAACGCTGCTTCGCGCAGCTCTTTGAGCTCATGGCCTATCTGATGCCGTTGTCGATCGGAGGCGGTCCTTCGGTTGCTCAGAATCGGTATCGCGATTCTGGCAGATTCACTGCGCTGGGCGCTGAGAAACGGCGCCTGTTCCTCAAGTTGTCCTGTTTCTGTCGCTGCCGCAAGCGCAGCGTGTAGGTCTCTTCGATACGCGCTAGGCTGGGTCGTGATCGCGACCTTCGTAATTGACATCGTGATGTTTGCGCGCGGGGAAAAATCAAGCACAGGCGCGTCGCGCGCATCAAAAGCCCTGGTGAAAGTAGGCAGGTTCAATGAGCGAAGAAAAACACCGGGCCCTCGCGGGCAGCGATGGTCTTTACTGGCCTTGGCGCAGTTGTGGCTCTCGTGGTTGCCAGCGTTCTCGCGGGAGGAGCAAACCTAGGCACGACGGGCGCAACTGCGGGGGCACACTCAAGCGCGGCCTCGGCAACGCAGGTGAAAGAAACCGGCGAAACCACCCACGTGGAAATCGGTGTCCAAGGGATGTCTTTCACCCCTCTGTCGTCCACGTTCCGGCGGGAAATCGACCGCACATTACTTTCACGAACACCGCGGAGCAACGCCACGATTTGGTCCTGGCCAATGGGCAAACGACCGGCTCTCTGGCCCCTGGAGCAAGCGCAGAACTGGACGCCGGAGTGATCACTGCCAACACTGAAGGCTGGTGCTCACTGCCGGGGCATCGCGAGATGGGGATGACGCTCAGCATTGTCGCCGATGGCGCAGCGGGCAGCTCTGCATCAGCAGGCTCGCACTCTGGCAGCGGCTCCCACAACCACGAGGTTGCAACGGGACGGAATCCCCAACTGCAGACCAACTGCGAGCCTACGCGGCGAAAGTCGATCCCTATCCCGCTGAAGTTGCACCGGCCTCGGAAGAAAAAGACCACTACTACACTCTGGTTGCCCGCGACGATATCGTGCAGAACCTGAGCGAGGATGTCAGCCGGACGGTCTGGACTTTCAACGGGAACACGCCCGCTCCCACCCTTCGTGGAAAGATCGGCGATACCTTCCACATCACCCTGAAAAACGAAGGAACCATGGGGCATTCTCTGGACTTCCATGCGGGCGATATTGCGCCGGATGAGGCCATGAAGACGATTGATCCCGGGCAGACGCTGGAATACACCTTCACGGCGAAGGCAGCCGGAATCTGGATGTACCACTGCTCGACGCACCCCATGTCCATGCATATTGCTAACGGCATGACCGGTGCCGTCATCATTGATCCCAGCGATCTGCGCCCGGTCGACCACGAGTATGCGATGGTTGCGACCGAGCTGTACTCTGGGCGATAACGGTGGAACCGCAAGCGCCACGAAGATCGCCTCGATGATGCCTGACCTGCAGGCGTTTAATGGCCGCCCCTTCCAGTACGATGCGCACCCCTCAAGGTGAAGGTCGGCGAGCGCGTACGATTCTGGCTGATGGATTCTGGCCCAAATACCGCCATGTCCTTCCACATCGTTGGTGGACAATTTGACACCGTCTGGGATGAGGGCGGATATACCCTCATTGACGGAGGCAATGCCATTAGCCGTGGGGGAGGGGGATCTCAGACCTTCCCCATGCTTCCCGCGCAGGGCGGTTTCGTTGAGCTTTCCTTCAAAGAGCCGGGAACCTATACCTTCGTCAACCACATCATGAGCCTTGCCGAGGCCGGGGCCCACGGAAAGATTGAAGTGACGAACTAAGCCGTGGTGTACGCGGCCCGTACGCGGCGTACAGGGTGCGGAAATGGCGCAGACCAAGCGCTGTGTCTGTGCGTTGAAGGGTGCGCGGCACCATACGCGTGGGGAGTGCCAAACGTCTTGGTGAGCGCATAAACTGACACAGTGCTGTCGACCTATGCGGAAATTCTTCGTCTGAACCGTGCCTGGCGTTTTTCTTTGGCTGCTGCTATTTTGCGCTTGACTTCATCGATCATGCCGATTTCCGTTGTGTTATCGCTTCAAACGGCGTACGGCAGTTACACCCTTGGCCGGTGCTGTCTCGGCAGATCAACATCATCGCTCTAGCTGTATTCGCACCGCTCTTGGCACGCTTTGGTTGATCGCTTCGGACAGCTCAAAATCATGGGGCCTGTCATTGACAGTGTCGGCGATTGCGACCACTGTCATGTTCGTTGCGACCCTACACGTGGCCCTCGCCGTGGATCTGTTTTGTATCTCAGCGGGCTATTGCAGGTGGCACATGGGTTCTCCGGGCGCACTGGTACGTGCGCGTTGGATTCGCACGACAGAGACTGTCGCCCAGCTCAATAGCGCCTTTTGCCCTGGAATCTGCGGTTGACGAGTTCGTCTACATCGTCGGCCCCGGTGATCGCGACGGTCTTTGAGAACCATCCTGCACCCGACAACGGGTCTGGCTGTTTCTGTTCTTTTTCGCTTGTTGGCGGAAGTCTCTTTCTTGGGCACAGCGTTCCTCTGAACCCGATCCGGTCGACCGCAGCGTCCAAGTCGACGAGGCCGGTACATGCCATCCGACAGCGCTCGCGCTCGCTCTTCCTCGCCGCGCCATGATCGTCTTGATGCTGACCTACGCGGGAATGGGTGCCCAATTCGGTGCTAAACGATATTGCGGTTGTTGCTTTCACGAAGGAACTCGGAGTTCCTGCGATGCCGGCGTTCTTCTGGCGATGTTCTCCGTTGGTTCCTTTATTTCCGCACTGATCTACGGTGCGCGTACGTGGCGCCGTTCCCTGTGGTCACTCTTCGCCATCGGCGTCGTTGCGCTGGCTATTGGCATGAGCTGCCTACCTTCTGGCGCGCTCGATTCTCACCTTGGGAATCATCATGTTGATCAGTGGCATTGCCTGCGCACCTACCATGACGAACGTCAACATGATGGTGACGAAGTCGGTTCCTCGCCATCGTCAAACCGAGGGATTGGCATGGCTGAGCACGGCGATTAACTTAGGTGTTTCCCTTGGTTCTTCGGCTTCGGGACCGGCAGTTGACCGCTATGGTTCCACCGGTGCCTACGTGATGATTGCGATTTTTTTGCTTGGCTCATGGTTCTGGGAATGCTTGTTGGGCCTGCTCGACCCTCTAAGAAGTCTCTCCTCAAAAGTCCGCTCAGGAGGAGGCTGAACACCAGCGCGAAGTTTTTGGATGAGGATTGAGATGATCGATAACGAAACCCCATCCCTCGCAGCTTTCCGTCGCTGCTTCCCTTGACGAGGCGACGTCGCGAGGCCTCGCACGCCTGCTGGGGTGGGCGGGTTTCTACCCCGATCGTGGGGTTTTGGCGGATATGCCTCGAGAAAACAGCTCGCGTCATGGCTCGAGTCATTATGGAGGACCGCGGCGGTGAACGTTCGTGGCTCAGCCAGCGTCGCGGCTGGCGCCAGTTTTTCGATGCCCAGGTCCCCGGTCAACCCTGTTGTCGTGACTTTTGGTCAGGCACAAACTCTTGCCTTCAGTGACCGCGGTGGATACATCGATATTGATCTTGAGGGACACGGTTTGGCGCCGGGATGGCATACCGCCTCGATTCAGCCCCTTGAACGCCTGTGATGTCGCAAAAACTGGGTTTGCAAGAGGGTGAGAAACTTTTCGTTGTCCCAGCTCGGCTACGGCGAGCTCAGCGCGGGCGGCGAGTTGTTCCGTGTTCAACGCGCTGAAGATGACCGTGTTTTTGGGGCGTGCGCGCAGCAAAATCGGTTGATGTCTCTTTGCGCGTGATTGGCAAACGACGAGGAGTTTGGTGTGGTTTCCGATATCGATGACACCATCATTGTCTCGATGATCTCCGCGACTCTCACGGCCGCAAAAGCACGCGCTGATGGAGCGAGTTTCTCAGCGCGAGGCCGTGCTCGAATGGCCCTGTTTCCTACGTAAACTTTCTCGTCGAGAGATGCCAATCCTCGCCCGGGGAAAGGGCGTTGGCGGGCGCGGGGAGCGCGGCCTCGTGAGCTTCCAGTCATGTATCTGTCGACGGGGCCGTGGAACTTGGTTCCCCGGCTTGCGTGAGTTTTTGCGACGCGCCGACTATCCGATGGGTGCTTTGCTCATGACGGATTTTGGGCCCTCGAATACCGGGTGGTTCCGTTCGGGATGGAACACAAGAGGCGCGAACTTCGTCGTTTACGCCGGACTTTTTCCCGCATATTCAATGGATCTTGGTCGGTGACGACGGGACAGCACGATCCCGAGATTTACGCCGAATTTGCGCGGGAATTTCCGCGTAATGTTGCGGGAATTGCTATTCGTTCGCTCTCACAAATCGAGCAAATTGATGGCGCACGGTACTTTCGAAGCGATTTCGTAGGCGCTTTGGATGATGTGCCGGCGGGTATCCCGCGTTGGTGCGGCGAAGATGGAGATGCGTTAAGGCGGGCGGTTGCAACTGAGCAGCCGCAACCGCCAACCCCGTAACGTCTAACCGGATATTTGGGCCGCTGAAGCAAGACCAAATATCCGGCTGCAGTCCTCGAGGCGGCGAGCCCCTGCACTGTTTAGACTAGTCTGTTTCAGTTCGTTACGGCAGGGGGTAGTTCGTGCTGAACGCTAAATTTCTGCGCCATTTTGCGGGCTGTTGACTAGGGCAATAAGCCTGATGAGACCGGATATCGATGGTTGACGAGGAAGCAAAATTGATACCCCCTGTGATTTGTGGCATAGGTTGACATAATGAGCACTATTCTCAAAAGGATCTTCTTTACCAAATCTTGACAATCGTAATCGAAAATGTAATGTTTAAATCATGGACACGTGAAGTTTTTTGGGAAGAAAGTCGGCTATGCTCTCGGTCATCAGCACTTCTGATGAACAGCATTCCTAAGAGGAGGAATCCTTATGAACCTCAAGAGGTCTTGGCTGGCAGTGCCCGCCGTCCTTGGTCTGACACTGACCGCCTGCTCTTCTGGCAGCACCGGCTCCAATGGTGGGTCGTCTGGTGGGTCTTCGGACAACATTGTCACCGTTAACGGTTCTGAGCCCCAGAACCCGCTGATCCCGGCGAACACCAACGAGACCGGTGGTGGCCGCATCGTCTCCAGCATCTTCTCGTCCCCCGCTTACTACGCGGCTGACGGTTCGACTCAGCTGGACGCTGCAGAGTCCATTACCCCTAACGCTGACAACACCGAGTGGACCATTAAGCTCCGCGCCGATGGTAGTTCTCCGACGGCACCCCTGTCCTGGCAAAGAACTTCGTTGAGGCATGGAAGATGTGCCACGAGCAGAACCTCGGCTCCGCAAGCTTCTTCGCTAGCGTTATCGGCACCGACGATGACGGCTCTGGCGACATGGAAGGCGGCCTCGAGATTCTCGATGACTACACTTTCGTCGTCAAGCTGAAGGGTCCCGAGTCGGACTTCATGAAGCGCCTGGGCTACACCGCCTACTCTCCGCTTCCCGACTCGACTCTGGCAGACCCCAAGAACGGTGGCGAGCACCCCGTGGGTAACGGCCCCTACATGCCTAACGGTGAGAATGCGTGGCAGCACTCCAAGCAGATTGATCTGGCCGTGAACCCCAACTACCCGGTCCTCGTACCGCGAAGAATGGTGGCCTCGCGCATCGTCTTCTACCAGTCCCTTGATGCTGCTTACGCTGACCTGAGCTCCAACGACCTCGACGTGCTCGATGGCGTCCTGACCTCGGTCTTCTCAGCTACCAGCAGGAACTGTCCGGACGTACGGCCAACCAGCCTGCGGCCATCATTCAGTACGTCACCATCCCCAATCGCCTGGAGCACTTCTCCGGTGAAGAAGGCAAGCTGCGTCGCAAGGCCATCTCGATGTCGATCGACCGTGATTCGATCATCAAGACCGTCTTCGCCGGTACCCGTACCGCTGCTAAGGACTTCACCTCTCCCGCAATCGATGGATACAAGGAAGGCCTGAAGGGCTCTGAGGTTCTGAACTACAACCCCGAGAAGGCAAAGGAACTGTGGGCACAGGCCAACGCCATCTCCCCGTGGAGCGGCAAGCTGCAGATCGCTTACAACTCCGATGGTGGACACCAGCAGTGGGTTGACGCAACCTGCAACTCCATCAAGAACACCCTGGGTATTGAGGCTGAAGGCGACGCCTACGCAGACTTCAAGTCCCTCTTGGCGACATGAAGGCCGGCACCACTAAGGGCGGCTTCCGTCAGGGCTGGCAGGGCGACTACCCCTCGCTCTACAACTTCCTGTTCCCGACCTACTCCTCGAATGCTTCCTCCAACTACGCCGGTTGGAAGAACGCTGAGTTCGATAAGTACCTGAGCGACTCTCTGTCCGCTTCGGGCACCGAGGCTCTTGAGCTCCAGTACAAGGCAGAAGAGCTGCTCTTCGAGGATATGCCGGTTATCCCGGACCTGGTACTCGAACACCAACGGTGCATGGTCCACTAGGTGAGCAACGTTCAGTTCACCTGGAACTCGACCGTGAACTACTACGCGATTACCAAGAACTGAACATAGTTCTTCCCCGCTGAACATAGGCGGAACAAACTGTGGGGTGGAGGTCATTAGGCTTCCACCCCACAGTTGTTCATGACTTCATCGCGAAACGTGCGTGTGTGCGCGTAATTAAAGACACACGATTGACCATTTACCACTTCTTTGCATTACTATGATTAGTAGTACGCATGAGTAGTGTCGTGTACCCTGCTTTTCGGCCTCAGGCTTTGTAGAGTGTGCGACCCATGCGAAATCCCGTTCATCTTGATGAACCCCGACGAGTTTGCGAAAACCATTCGTAAACGCATGTATTAAAAGGACCTGTCCATGCTGCGATACATCGGACGACGTCTCCTGCAGACCATTCCGGTCTTCTTTGAGCAACGTTCCTGATCTTTTGCGATGGTCTACCCTGATGCCAGGTGATCCCGTCGCGGCCCTCGGTGGCGATAAGGGCTTGACCGAGGCTGCGGCAGCTCGAATCCGCGAAGAGTACAACCTTGATAAGCCTTTCTGGCTGCAGTACCTGCTCTACCTCAAGGGCATCTTCACCCTTGACTTCGGAAAGACCTTTCTCCGGTCGACCGGTGACCGAAGTGCTGGCAACCGCATTCCCGATCACCATCCGACTTGCCATCTACGCCCTCTTGATCGAGGCCATTCTCGGTATTCTCTTCGGTGTTATCGCGGGTGTGCGTCGCGGCGGTATCTTCGACTCGACGGTCCTGGTTCTCTCGTTGGTCGTCATTTCTGTGCCGACCTTCGTCATCGGCTTCCTCATGCAGTTCTTCCTCGGCATCAAGTGGGGTATCTTCCCGCCAACGGCAAGTACCGTTTCATTGAAATCGTTGACGATGCCTGCAATTGATGCTAGGGCGCAACCTCTCTCGCATACGTCATCCGACTCACACGCCAATCGGTGTCCGAAAACGTCTCTGCCGACTACGTGCGTACCGCACGCGCCAAGGGCCTGAAAGAAGGCACCGTGATGACGCGCCACATTCTGCGTAACTCGCTGATCCCCGCTGCAACCTTCCTCGGTGGCGACTTGGGTGGCCTCATGGGTGGCGCGATCATCACCGAAGGTATCTTCAACATCAACGGTGTTGGCGGTACCTTGTGGCAGTCCATCGTCCGCGGCGAGCCCGCCACCGTTGTCTCCTCTCACGACAGTCCTGGTCATGGTTTACATCACCGCAAACCTCCTTGTTGACCTGCTGTACGCCGTTCTTGATCCGAGGATTCGCTATGAGTGATTTCATCCCTTCGCAAGCTATTTCGCGTACTCGCGCCGGTCAGGAGCACTACGTCTCGGATATTGATGAGACCGGTTTGGGCGCAGTTGACGCCGTCGCCGATGAGTCCGCGCCCGCCTCAATGTGGGGTGAAGCGTGGAAGAATCTGCGCAAGCGTCCCCTGTTCTGGATTGCAGCGGTCATTATCGTTATTGCCGTTTTGATCTCTGCGTTCCCACAGCTTTTCACGAGCGTTAAGCCCGACTACTGCGAACTCTCGCACTCGCTGGGCAAGCCCGAGGCCGGACACCCCTTCGGCTACACCTTCCAAGGCTGCGATATTTACGCCCTGCGTCATCTACGGCGCACGCGCCTCGGTTTCCGTCGGTGTCCTGACGACGATCTGCGTCGTCTTGATCGGTGCAACTCTTGGCTCCATCGCCGGCTTCCTCGGCGGCTGGATCGACGCCGTGATCTCACGTGTCACCGACATCTTCTTCGCAGTTCCCCTGCTGCTCGCTGCAATTGTCTTCATGCAGATGTTCAAGCAACACCGCAATATCTGGATGGTCATCTTGGTCTTGTCGATGTTCGGCTGGACTCAGATTGCACGTATCACGCGCGGTTCGGTCATGAGCGCCAAGAACGAAGAATTCGTGACGGCCGCGAAGGCAACCGGTGCATCGCGTTGGCGGATCCTGCTCTCCCACATCATCCCGAACTCCATGGCACCGATTATCGTCTACGCGACGGTTGCTCTGGGTTCCTTCATCGTCGCCGAGGCCTCGCTCTCCTTCATGGGTATTGGTCTTCCCCGACGGTGGTGTCTTGGGGTGCTGACATCTCGCAGGCGAAGGATAACCTGAGGCAGGCACCGATGGTTCTCTTCTACCCCGCTATGGCACTGGCCTTGACCGTGCTTAGCTTCATCACGATGGGTGACGCCGTTCGCGAAGCCCTTGACCCGAAGGCGAAGAAGTGAACGAAGAACAATTCGAAGAGACTGTCACCGAGGTCATCCTCGAAGGCGCTCGAGAAGGCTGAAGTCCACCCGGACGACGCCAACCCCTTTGCTGAAGATCACCGACCTGGAGGTCACCTTCACGACCTCGACCGGTGTCGTTCCCGCCGTTCGCGGAGCTAACCTGACCATTTACCCGGCCAGACCGTCGCAATCGTCGGCGAGTCCGGTTCAGGTAAGTCGACCACCGCCGCTGCGGTTATCGGGCCTGCTTCCGGGTACCGGTAAGGTCACCGGCGGCTCCATCGAGTTCGACGGTAAGGAGCTCACCAAGATGAGCTCCAAAGAATGGATCGAACTGCGTGGATCTGGCATTGGCTTGGTTCCCCAGGACCCGATGAGTAACCTGAACCCCGTTCTTCGCGTGGGAACGCAGGTGAAGGAAGCCCTGCTGGCGAACAATATTGTTCCCCTGCTCCGAAGCAGGGGAGCGCGTGACCGAGCCGCTCGAGCAGGCGGTCTTCCTGACGGCGAGCGCCGCGCAAGCAGTACCCACACGAGTTCTCGGGCGGTATGCGTCAGCGCGTGCTGATCTGCAATCGGTCTTGCTTCTCGTCCCAAGCTGCTCATTGCTGATGAGCCCACCTCGGCACTGGACGTGACCGTTCAGCGTCGCATTCTCGATCACCCTCGAGACTCTGACCAAGGAAATGGGCACGGCAGTGCTCTTCATTACTCACGACTTGGGTCTGGCTGCTGAGCGCGCCGAACAACTGGTCGTCATGCACCGTGGTCGCATCGTGGAATCCGGTCCTGCTCTGGAGATCCTTCAGCACCCGCAGCACCCCTACACAAAGCGTCTGGTGTCCGCGGCGCCGTCTTTGGCCTCGGCACGTATCGAGTCCGCTCATGCGCGCGGCATCACGCACACGGAAGAAGAACTTACTGGCTCGGCGAAGAATGCCTCGAGCGAGGAAATGATTCGCGTCGAGCACCTCACCAAGGAATTCCATATCGCGGCGCGAAGGGCGAGGCCCTCGAAGCTTCTTGCGGTCGACGATGTCTCCTTCACGCTGCGCCGTGGAAAGACTCTGGCGGTCGTGGGCGAATCCGGTTCCGGTAAGTCAACTGCCGCGAACATGATCCTCCACCTGCTGGAGCCGACCTCGGGCAAGATCTTCTTCGACGGCGAGGATACCTCGGAGTACAGCGAAGCGCAGCTTTTCGCGTTGCGTCGTCGCCTTCAGGCCGTGTTCCAGAACCCCTACGGTTCGCTGGACCCCATGTATTCGATCTACCGAATCATCGAAGAGCCGCTGCGCATCCACAGCTACGGCACGAAGGCCTACGCTCAGCAGGAAGTGGAGCGCGCGAAGGCGACCGGTCGCGACCCCGAACCGTGGGCTGTCGCCGCTCTTGAAGGTCATGGCGAGGCCGAGAAGAAGCTGCGCGCAGAGCGCGTCGCCGAACTGCTCGACCTGGTTGCTCTGCCGCGAAGCGCCATGCGTCGTTACCCGAACGAGCTTTCCGGTGGTCAGCGTCAGCGCGTTGCCGTTGCGCGTGCGCTTGCACTGAATCCCGAAGTGATCGTCCTGGACGAGGCCGTGTCTGCTCTGGACGTGCTTGTGCAGAACCAGATTCTGCACCTGCTGAACGATTTGCAGGCTCAGCTGGGATTGTCCCTACCTCTTCATCACCCACGACCTGGCTGTTGTTCGCCAGATCGCCGATGATGTTGTGGTCATGGAAAAGGGACGCTTGGTTGAAGCGAATACGACCGATGCTCTCTTCGACAATCCGGTTCAGGATTACACTCGCGAGCTGATCGAGGCTGTTCCTGGTCGAAAGATCCAGCTGAACCTCTGAGCGTTCTTTCGCAGTTTTCTCGTGTGGGCAGGCCTTCGGGTCTGCCCACACGTGCATCTGTGCGCGGTGGCCGCCTGCCGTTCTTCCCCCTCCCTCCTTCCTCCTTCCTCCTTCCTGGTTTTAGCTCACCCGTTCCTGTCCTATTGCTGTTCTGAGGCCGCAGGTGTGCGAGCTAAAACAGGAATGAAGGAGCTTACGCGCTTAAGCTCGAAGGGTTGACCGGCGGATCGTCAGCGTATGTGAGACCGTCACATCTGCCACGCCCTGAGGTTCTTCCCCTGACGAGGCCGCGCCTTCCTCACTGCTGAGCTTCCCATTCGCTTCGCGCGCCTGCTTTCCGCCCGCACCCCCGTGCCCCTCGATGAGCGCAATTAGCCCCTGGACGGCCTCGCGAGCGATCGCGTGAGTATCGGGGGTGATCGTAGTCAGCGTCGGTGTTGAAAAGCGCGAGAGAACCGTATCGTCCCAGGTGGAGACCAGCACATCCTCGGCACGCGCACATTCGCCCTCGGCAAGCGCGCGCAGTGCACTCAATCCCAAGGAGGTCGTTCATCGTGAAGATTGCATCGGGGAGGTTGTTGGACTCCAACCACTGCGAGAGGGGCATTCTGCGCGCCGCCCGCCGTCCACGGGGAAACTTCGACGCTGCGCCATGCCCACGAGTCCAGTCCGAGCTCAGTCAGTGCCTTCTCGATCCCGCGTTGGCGAAGTGCGCCCGGCGCTGGAGGTTGCCTGCGTATGCGTCGATCCCAGGACCGGGAAAGCCGCGCTCCTTGGTCGTAGAGATGATGAGATCATTTCCGAGGCCGCGGAGACGTTATCCATTGAAAAGTGGGGGATACCGCATCCTGGATCCTCTCGCCGAGCAGTACCAGCGGCGCATCCAATTCGAGCTGGTTGAGGCCTTCGAGGTCGAGTTCGATGGGGAGAGGATGAGCCCATCAATGAGGTTGGTGCGGAAGTCGCGCAAGACCGAGACTTCATGTTCGCGCGAACCGGCAGTCTCGACAACCATGATCGAATATCCGCTGCGTCGCGCCTCTTCTTGGATCAGGTGCGCAAGTTCCCCGAAGTAGGGCCACGCAAGGTTAGGGATTGCGAGCGCCAAAGTGTGTGTCTGACCCTGGCGAAGGCGCTGCGCAGCAATGTTTGTCGGTAACCCAGTTGACGGATTGCGTCCTCAACGGCCTTCCGAGTAGCAGGGGAGATGTGCGGAAAGTTATTTACTACGTTTGAAACGGTGCGCTGTGAGACGCCGGCAAGTTGCGCAACATCGCGCATATTTGGGCGTGAAGCTTTCATGTCCGTCTCCGATAAAATCGCGGCAGTATGTGGAGTTATCAGGGCTATAGGCTCTATTCTACTGAAAAATCGGGAATCTGCTGGAGAGATTGCGATAATTTGCTACGTTGCAATTATCTGGAAAAATCATGCATGATAATCCCATGAAGGTCAACGTAGACACTTTTGAAGCATGGAGCGACGCGCACTATCCTCGCCCCGATCTTTGCCGTGAATCATGGTTGAACCTAGGCGGCCAATGGGAATTCGCAACGGATCCCTACCGATGAGGGCCTCACCTTAGGGATGGCATCTCCCGGCGCTCACTTCTCGCACACGATCTGCGTTCCTTTCCCGCCCGGAAGCCCCAGCAGTCAGTGGAGTGGAGAGCGCCCGATGTTGTCTGGTATCGCAGGCGCGTCACGCCTGAAGAAATCAAAGACGCCGGCCTAACTGACGCCGGCCACCGCCCCACCTCCTCATTCACTTCGAGGCCGTCGATTTCGCGAGCGACGTGTGGGTCAACGGTCTTCACCTCGTCCATCACGAAGGCGGATATACCCCTTTCAGCGTCGAGATCGATCCCCAGTGACTACCTCGACGCAGGCTTTGAAATCGTCGTGCGGGCACACGATCGCCTTGACGCGGTCGATCAGCCCTCGCGGTAAGCAAGACTGGCAAGAACATCCCCACGGTATTTGGTACCACTGCGTCGTCGGGATCTGGCGCGATGTCTGGATGGAAGTCGTGCCCGCAAACTACGTCCGCTCGCTGACTTGGTCGTGGGACATCGAAGAAGCCCAAGTGACCCTGCGATGTGGAGTGCGCTGGCTTCCCTGCCGCAACAGGCAGCCGAAACGCCATCGAGGCAAGCCTCATCCCCTTGACCTCGCGGGCGCCACCTGGCGGCAACAATGGTCCCGTGCGCACTCAGGCCAGCTCCGCCTCGTCGCACAAATCCCCGCATTGGCAAAACCGTCAGGAATGGGGCCGGCTGCTGTGGTCGCCCGCCCACCCCAACCTCATCAACGCGCGCATCTGCGTGGGTGAAGACGAGGTCGTCTCCCTACGTGGGAATCCGCGACGTGCACCTTTCGCACCGCTACCTCGAGATCAACCACCAGCCCACCCTACCTGCGCGGCATCCTCGACCAGGGCTACTGGCCGAGCTCATACTTCACTGCGCCCAGCGCCGAGGCGCTGAAAGCTGACCTGGAACTTGCCCGAGATATGGGCTTCAACTTCGTGCGAATCCACGAACGCAGCGCCGATCGGCGAACCCTGACGTGGGCCGATCGTATGGGCATGATGGTCTGGGGAGAATCCGCCTCGGCCTACGCTTTCAGCGACCGAGCGGTCAGCGTCACCACGCAGGAATGGCACGACCTCAGTTCTGCGCGATCGCAACCACCCCAGCGTCATCGTGTGGGTGCCCTTCAATGAGAGCTGGGGAGTAGACCTCATCGTCACCTCACCGCGCCAGCAGGCTTTCGTCCGCTCGGTCGTCGCGCTCACAGAGGCGCTCGACGGGACTCGCCCCGTCATCGCCAACGATGGGTGGGAACAGCTCGAGACGCCCATCATCACAACCCACGACTACGGGGTCTACGGCGAGCAACTCCGCGTCAACTATCAAGACCGTGAATCGATTGCAGAGCTGGTGAACGGAGTTGGCCCACAGGGACGCAAGATCCTCCTAGGACAGCCATGGAGCGATGACCGTCCCGTTATGGTCACGGAATTCGGCGGAATCTCACTGCCGCTGGACGCGGAAGACGCATGGGCTACGCGGTTGTCCCCAACGCCCAGGCCTACGAAGAACGCGTGAGTGGACTTTTCGAGGCCCTCGAAGCTTCTCCCATCCTCGCGGGCTTCTCAGCACGCAACTGACCGACACCCGCCAAGAAACAAACGGCCTCGCTGACGAAAAACCGCACCCCGAAGCTCCCGCTGGATGTGATCCGCGGCTTCGTCACCAGCTCCGCCCAGCAGAGCGGACAGATCCGGCCTCGCACAATTGTCGAGGCCAGCGCGGTGGTAGGTACCGACGAACGCACTGCCGTGTCGCTGGCTTTCGAAGGGGATCACAATGCCTAAGCCCTCGCGTGCTTCGCAGATGGGCCGTGAACTTTGCCTTCACGCTCCCCTTCCTGATCTTCTATGGAATCTTCATCCTCTTCCCGGTCGTCCAGTGCTGTCCTCATGTCCCTTCTTCAACTGGGACCTGCTGGGCAGCACACGAGAATGGATCGGGCTTGACTACACCCACATGCTCGGCGGTACCGGCCTGGTCTGGGACATCACTTCGATGTGGATGGTCCGACTGCTTTGCGGTGTGCGGAGTGTATGTAGCTGTCAAGGCGGTGCGCGAACGCGATCTGAACTCAGGGGCGAATCCTCTTGATCGTCACTTTGATTGGCGCAGCGATTCTCTTGGGAATCCACCCCGGCAATGGCGGCTCATGGTCCGACCCGCGTTTTTGGAACGCAATGAAGAACACCGCCGTCTTCACCCTGGTTTCGACGCCGATCATCGTGGGCCTCGGCCTGATTTACGCGCTCCTCCTTCAACGAGGCGGACGGGCAAGCTCCTTCTACCGTGCAGCGCTCTTCGTCCCCTACGTTCTTCCGGTCTCGGTTGCCACCCTGATCTGGGGATACATGCTCAATCCCTCGCGCGGTATCGTCGCGCGCTTCACCGAATACATGGGGTTGGGGACCATCTCGTGGCTTTCGGATCCGCAGTGGGCAATGACCGCAATCGTTGCTAACAACCGTATGGTGGACGGTCGGCTTTAACCTGATCCTCTTTGGCGCGGGTCTACAAGATATCGATCCGACGCTGTATGAGGCTGCAAGCTTGGACGGTGCGAATTCCTTCCAAAAATTCGTCAACATCACCCTTCCGGGTCTTCGCCACGCGACGGTCTTGGTTCTGGTCACGCAGATCATCGCCTCTTTCCAGATCTTTGGTCAGGTCAACATCATGACCGCGGGCGGCCCCGGTGGAACAACGGATGTCCTCGTGCGCCACATCTACCAGACGGGCTTTAGAGATACCCAGCTCGGCTATGCTTCGGCAATGTCCTTGGTGCTCTTCGTCCTGATGGTCTTCATCTCGCTCATTCAATTCCTCATTTCACGCCAAAGGAGCCGCTGAGATGCGAGAGAAATTCAAGTCCTGCGGCTACCACGTCGTCATGATGGCACTTGCTCTGCTGTGGCTGATTCCGCTGCTGTGGACGCTGGTCATCTCCCTGAGCTCTAACTCTTCACTGAAGACGAACTCGCAGATCCTTGTTCCCACCGAGCCGACCCTGTCGAACTACGTGGACGTTTTTAGAACTGGACTCGCGGGGCGCTGGTTCCTCAACTCGATGATTGTTTCGATCACCGCCACGATCATCACTGTCCTCATTTGCGCGGCCGCCGGATACGCCTTCGCGAAACTGCCTTTCCCCGGGCGCACCGTGGTCTACGGGCTGACCTTGGCGGGAATGATGGTTCCTAAAGAGGCAATGTTCGTCCCCTTGTTCATGATGTTTTCCGAGGCCGGGCTGGCGAATTCCTACATTGCGCTGATTTTTCCCCGCGTGGCCTTCCCCTGGGGGTCTTCATCATGACTCAGTTCTTCTCGCAGGTGCCCAGCGAAATGGAAGAGGCGGCGCAAGTTGATGGGGGCTTCTCCGATTCGAGTCTTCTTCTCCATCATGGTTCCGCTGGCGCGACCGGCTTTGATCGCCCTTGGCGACCTTCTCTTTCGTTCAGACTTGGAACGATTACCTGTGGCCCTTGGTTTCGGCAACAAAGCCCGAAATGTTCACGGTGACCACGGGCCTCGCATCCTTGCAGGGGACCTTCGCACAATCGACGGAATTGGGCTCGCTCATGGCCCGAGGAATCGTCGGTGCTGCACCTCTGCTCATTGTTTTCCTCCTGCTTCAGAAGTATCTGATCAGAGGAATCTCACTGTCCAGTGGCGATAAGTAGGCTATCGCCACCTGCGCCACACGCCTGATCGGCTTTCCCGGGGTTCTCAATGATGGCCTCGGAAATGGCGATCTTACATACATAGGAAAACTCACCACACCATTCACCACACAGATTGAAAGGCATGACAATGCGACAAGGACGCGCACTGGCACGTCACGCGGGATTCAGCGCATGCGCGCTGGCAACGACCGCCTCTTCGTGCTCACCGGATGTGGAGTGTCCTCCACATCCTCCTCAAAGACCGTCGACGGTGCAGCAATTGCCGGCGTGAGCGATGAGGACCTCAAGGGGACCACCATCACCATGGCTCGATTCTTCGGCGACTGCCAGGAAAAGACCGAGGGAGTCACCGACCTGTCCAAGGCCAACAGCGAATGCACCGCCATCTCGATCCTCACGAACAAGTTCAACGCTGAGAACAAGTGGGGCATCAAGGTTGAACGCATGGGTGGCGCCTCGTGGCACAGCTACTACGACTCGCTCAACGCCGCTCTGGCCTCGTCGGATCGCCCCGACGTGGCGATCATGCACGGCTCCAACCTGCCCGACTACGCGGCAAAGGGCCTGCTCATGGAGGTGCCCGATGGAGTGGGCATCGACCTGTCCGGCTCGACGAAGCCCGCTTTGGACGCTGTGACCTACAAGGATAGAAGTGGGGCGTTCCCTTCGACACCCACGCCATCATCAGCCACCTGAACATGGATATCCTCTCCCAGGCCGGATTGGTCGGTGAGGACGGCACCTGCAAGCTTCCGACTTCGCCCGACGAGCTCCCTTGAGCACGCAAAGGCCGTGAAGGAAAAGACCGGAAAGAACTACATCGATATCGCCCTGTCAAAAGGACCCGATGGGCGAGCGTTTGTGGATGACTCTGGTCCAGCAGCAGGGCTCGGACATCATTTCCGCAGACGGCACCAAGGCAAACATGAACTCGGCTGAGGCAAAGACTTCGCTGGAGTTCATCAACACCCTGGTCAAGGACGGCTACACGACCGTCAACCACGACTACGATGCCTCGGTTCAGGGCTTCCTGCGCGGCGAGTCGGCCGTCATGTACAACGGCGTGTGGTCGGTCAACCAGTTCACCGCTGAGGCTCCCTTCAAGTACGAGACCAGCGATGCGCTCATGCTCTTCAAGGACAAGGCAACCTGGGCAAACTCCCACGTGTGGACCGTTCCCGTTTCGGCCAAGCCCGATGCTAAGAAGTACCGTGCTGCCTTCGAGTTCACCAAGTTCCTTAACGAGCACACCGGCGACTGGGCGATCGCGACCGGTCACATGCCTGCAACTCAGAAGGCTCTGGACTCTAGCGAGTACCTCAATGCTCCGCACCGCTCGCAGTATCTGAAGACCGCGACGACCTACGCCCGCATGGCACCGCGCGTCGAGGCCTGGCCGAAGATCGCCGACCAGATTCAGGAACAGATCGAGGCCACCCTGGCTCAACGGCGCAGGTGTGGAAGAAACCTTGAACTCCTTGCAGGAAGCGGCAAGCTCGTCTCTGAAGTAGCGAGAGCAGCTGCTGCTCACAGTAGGGTCAGAGTAGCCGGGGCGAAGGCGTGAGCCTTCGCCCCGGCATACCTTTGTCTGCACCCGGTTCCGTTTGTGTTATCCGAGCTCCCGTTTGTGCTGCCCGCTGCCGCTTTGTGCCGTTAGCTCCCCGGTGCATGCTCCCGTGTGCTGCCCGCTCGCCCTCTCCACACGAAGTCGTGAAATGACACAGCTTATGGCCTGTGACTTTTGCCGACTTCTGTGTCAATTGTGGGGGAGGGGGAGAGACGAGGGGAGGGCGAGGCGTCACGCCGAGCGATCAGCGAAGAGCCTCTCCAAGTCGGGTGTCCACGGCTTTTGGGAAGCGCGCGAAGTTTCTCAACATCCATTGATTCGAGAAGCTGTAAAGGCGGAATGAGCCCCTTCAACACCCATCGAACGAGCTAAAACCTCAACGATCTGGGCAATCGTCACACCACGTTCTGCAAGTTCCTCGATGGTTACCGCACCATCGCGCTTAGCGAGTCGTGCCCCGAGGCAGACAACACCAGGGGAACGTGTGCGTAGGTGACCTCCGGGTAGCCGAGCAATCGTGCAAGGACAGCTTGGCCGGGGACTGAGACAAGAGATCATCTCCGCGAACGACCTGATCGACGCCTTGGAAGGCATCATCGACAACGACCGCCAAGTTATAGGCAGGGGCGCCGTCAGAGCGTTGAATGACGAAATGGTCAACGGGCCCCGTGTAATCGCCGAAATACTCATCATGGACAGTCCACTCGGCGACGGGAGCTTTCAAACGCAACGCGGGACGGCGCCCCTCGGCCGCGAATTCTTCGCGCTTTCGGTCGATCTCAGATGCGCTCAGGTGCAAGCAAGTCCCGGGGTAGTGTCCCGGTGGAACGTGAGGGGCGGAAGAGGCCTCGCGAATGTCCCTACGCGAGCAGAAGCACTCGAAAGCGTAACCCTCGTGGAAGAGGCGGGTGACGGCCTCGTCATGGACGTGCGCGCGAGAGGACTGGATGAGGACCTCGCCATCCCAATCGATTCCCAGCGCGCTCAGCTCGTCGATTTGGCGCTGCGTGGAACCGGAGCGCACGCGATCGATATCCTCGATTCTGCAGGACAAACTTCCGTCCGGTTGTGCGTGCCCACAGCCACGCGAGCAGCGCGGTGCGGAGGTTTCCCCAGCGCAGGTCGCCGCTCGGTGAGGGAGCGAAGCGTCCTACACCAGTTGTGTGCAGCGCAGTATCTCCCATTGCCGAGGCCGCGGGAGCGTAGGTGGGAAAAGGGGAGTTTTCCGCACCATTGCTGGGGTGAGAAGAAAAAGGTGCCGCAGTTGCCATACCCCCAGACTAATCTTGAAGACGTGGAAGAACGAAGAGATCGCGGACGCGGCGCGGAAGGGGAAGGCTCTTCAGCGCGCGAGACGAACCCGTCAGGCTGCGTGGGGACAGATGCGTCACACCGCACGGGAACAGGCGCCCCGAGCAGTGACGCGACCGATACGCATATGGCGTGGGTGTTAAGTATTCCCTCGTGGTTGTGTGTTGCTTTCGGAGCTTTCCTTGGCACTGCAATTCGTGCGGGATTGGATCTTGCTGCTACGGGTAGTGGGAAACTTACGGTTTTTCTTGGTCCACGGTGGCCGTAAATCTTTGTGGGGCCTTCTTTCTTGGTTTTGTCACTGCCCGGGCACAGAGCTATTTCCGTGAGGATGCGGGTACGCAGAAAAGTCATGCTTGTCGCAGGAAGTGGCTTCGCAGGTGCTCTGACCACATACGCCACCATGGTCGTGGCTAGTATCTATAATGCAGTCCAAGCAATGACAGCAGTCCCCGCTGATGGGGTGACCTCTCTGGAGCTGTTTCATCTCCGTTTAGTGCTGTGGCGCTGTACTCCTTGCCTCTGCTTATCGAGGAATGCTTGCAAGCCTTGTATTGCTTGTAGTTGGTATTGGGGTTGCTGCTTTGGGGTACTCTCTCACCCACATGAGGAGTCAGGCTCTCAGGGGCAAAAGAAATGAGCCCACAGCTCTTTCTTCTCGTGTGCCTTTTCGGTTCGCTGGGCGCTCTTAGTCGCTGGCAGCTGGATCTTTATCTCAAAAGTGTCATGCAAAGCGAACACCCCAGTGGGGGATCGGCATGGTCAATCTACTGGGATGCACATGCGCTGGTGCGCTCGCGGGTTTTCTTGCCCCTAACGCTCCTGTTTTCTTCCCTGCTTTCGACGGGATTTTTAGGCGGTTTTACAACCTTTTCCACTGCTGTACTCGACGCTGTGATGCTTCTGAATCGTCGTCGCTATGTGTCTGCCGCGGGTCTTGTTTTTGGCGTCTGGTTGGGGGAAGTGTCTCGGCTATCTGCGCATTTCTTCTCACGTCCAGTTTCGCAATGTGAGGTTGTGTAACAAAAATTTGGACACCCGACAGGGACTCATAGTCTAAGACTGCATGGAAGGAGGACCCAGTGATTGATCTGATCGACGTCTCGAAGATCTATCCCGTGAAGGAAGTGATGATGTCGTTGCTTTTGATCACGTGAATCTGCACGTCAAAGCAGGCAGTATTCACGGAATCGTGGGACCAGTCAGGTGCCGGTAAGTCAACGCTCATTCGCTGTCTGACGGCCCTAGAAAAACCGACTTCTGGGTCGATCATCGTTGATGACATTGATCTGTCGCAGCTTCGCGGGCGCGAATTGCGCCAAGCGCGACGCAAGATTGGCATGGTCTTCCAAGCAGCGAACCTTTTTCGATGCCAAGACTGCGGGGAGAAAACATTGAATTCCCGCTGAAGGTCGCCGCAAAGAAAGAATTCACCCGTGAGGAACGCAAAGAACGCGTTCGTGAACTTCTTGCCCTCGTCGGCCTCGAGCATCGAGGCGGAGCCTACCCTCCGAGCTTTCTGGCGGCCAGCGCCAGCGCGTGGCATTGCCCGCGCTCTTTCAGACACCCCCAAGTTTTTGCTCTGTGACGAGCCGACCTCAGCCCTTGACCCCGAATCAACCCGTGCGATCCTGTCGTTGCTGCGCCAGGTTCGTGACGAAACTGGCGTCACCATCGTCATCATCACCCATGAGATGTCAGTCGTTCGCGAGATCTGTGACTCCGTGACGCTCCTGAAAAATGGCGGAATTGTCCAGAGCGGAACAATCGAAGAAGTTCTAGCTGACCCGGGTTCACCTCTGGCAAAGGAATTGGTTCCCGCACCCAGCGTCGACGAACTCGATGTCGCTGACTTCAACCGCGAGCTGACTGACCGTGAAATCGCTGCACAGAGCAGCTCGGCGGAGCCCAAAACCTCAGCCCAGGGCCTCGGAAGACGGAAATATCCTTCTGGACGTGATCTTTACGTCGCATCCCGGTGTGCCCACGGGCTCGAATATACTCAACCTTGCCGCGAAGGTCGGCGCAGACGTGACCGCGGGAACTTTCGAATCAATGGGGTCTGTCCAGGTTGGACGCTTGGCTCTGGCGGTTCCCGCCGCCCAGCGCTCCTCGATCATTGACCAGCTTCGCGCTCAAGGCGCACATGTGGAGGTGCGTTCGCTGTGAACCTTTCGGCTCTGTCAACAGTTCTCACGCTACTTCCGCTGGGCAAAGGCGATCCGACGTGGGGCGATAACCCCTGCGCTCACCCAGCAGTTTCTCCCGGCAATCGGGGAGACCCTGCTCATGGTCGTCTTCGGCACGCTCTTCACTGTCCTCGTTGGTCTACCTCTCGGCCTGCTTCTTGTTCAGACATCGAAGACGGGCCTCACTCCTAACAAGATGATCAACCAAATCGTTGGTTTGATCGTCAACGTTGGCCGTTCTTTCCCCTTCCTGATCCTCATCATCGTGCTGCTTCCGGTGACCAGACTTGTCATGCGCAGTGCGATTACCCGGCAGGGGCAACCTTCCCTTGGTTATCGGTGCGATTCCCTTTCTTTGCTCGCCTGGTGGAAACCAACCTGCTTTCGGTCGAAAACGGCAAGGTCGAGGCCGCGCTTATGGCGGGGGCTTCCAACCGTCGGATTCGTTGGAGCATTTTGGTTCGCGAGGCCCTGCCCGGCATTATCCAGTCCGTGACGGGTTTTGGCGATTACCCCGGTGGGCTACTCGGCAATGGCGGGCGTCGTTGGTGCCGGTGGCCTCGGAAAGATGGCGATCGACTACGGGTACCACCGCTTCCAGACAGACACGATGATCTGCTCTGTCGTTGCGATCATCATCATCGTTCAGTTAATTCAAATGATTGGCGACATGCTCAGCCGGCTGGTGGATCACCGCTGAGCATCCACCAGCCGGGTCGCGAACTCTGCTTGGTAATTGTCATCATTCGCGGGATTATCCCGGGCCACTCAGGTCCCCCGCTTGTAGGGAAATAGACAATCTAAGGAATTACTCTCATGCGTCACTCTCGTTCTCTTCGTACTCTTGCCGGTCTTGGCGTTGCAGCAGCACTGGTCCTCTCGGCCTGCTCCAGCGGTTCCACGGGCTCTTCGTCCTCCTCGAACGGTGCAACCACCATCACCGTTGCAGCCAGCCCCTTCACCTCACGCGAAGATCCTCAAGTACATCCAGGACAACCTGGCAAAGGATGCGGGAATCAACATCAATATCAAGGAGTTCACCGACTACGATCTGCCCAACCGTGCGCTGGATCAGGGTGAAGTTGATGCCACCTACCACCAGACTGTTCCCTACTTGGAGAAGGCTAAGCAGCAGTTCAACTACGACTTCACTCCCGGTAAGGGCATCCACCTCGAGCCCCTCGGCTATCTACTCCTCCAAGCACAAGTCCCTGGATGAGCTTCCTGAAAAGGGTGGAATTATTGGCGTGATCTCCGATGTCACCAACCAGGAGCGCGCACTTCGCCTTCTTGCTGCAAACGGTTTTGTCGAGATCCCCGCAAGTGGTGACGTTAATGTTTACACCGTTAAGAAGCTGAAGAACTTTGACTTCAAGGAAATTGACGGACCCGTTCTGGTCTCTAACCCGGGTGAGACTGACTACCGGTGATCAACGGTAACTTCCGCACAGGAAGGCGGCCTTGCGCCTTCTCGCGATGGTCTAGCCGTTGAATCCCCCGAGAACAACCCCTCGGTGAACGTCCTCGTGTGGAAGACCAGTGTTTCGGGCGATAAGGCCGAGGCCGTGAAGAAGCTCGACGAGCTCCCTGCACTCCGACCAGGTGAAGAGTACATCGAAGACACTCGGAAGGACGGCTCGGTGATTCCGGCCTCTGATCAGGAGTTCTCGCGATTAACTGATCGTTATTTTGATGTGTGCGGCTTGGCCGCGCCTCATTACGTCCCATACGCACATAGTAAAAAGCGCGTCCAGCGGACGCGGCACCTTGAGCGTTTAAAACCAGTCGTTAGACTCAGTCGACAATGCCGTAGAGATCGGTCGCCGGCATCGCCCAGACCGGGACGATGTAGGATTTTTCGTTGAGGCGCTCGTCAACGGATGCGACAACGACGGTCACATCTGCACGATCGCCCACGAACTCTTCGAGGACCTTCAGGGCCTTCGGGAGCAGCCAGCAGACAGACGCAGGTAACGTCCTTGGCTCCACGATCGAAGAGGTACTTGGTTGCTGCGACCATCGTGTGGCCGGTAGCCAGCATCGGGTCAAGAACGAAGCACTGGCGACCCGAGAGATCCTCGGGAAGACGGTTCGCGTAGGTCTCGACCTCGAGAGTCTTTTCATCGCGCTTCATTCCCAAGAAACCAACCTCGGCGGTGGGAAGAAGACGAGTCATGCCTTCGAGCATGCCCAGTCCGGCGCGAAGAACGGGGACAACGATGGGGCGGGGTTCGCTGATGCGCTTTGCCAACGGTCGGCGCAACGGGGTATTGATTGCGATCTCAGTGGTTGAGACGTGACGCGTGGCCTCGTAGGCAAGAAGCGTAACCAATTCGTCAACCAACTGGCGGAAAGTCGCCGAGTGAGTGTCGCGGTCACGCAGGACGGTGAGCTTGTGGGCAATGAGTGGGTGATCTGCAATATGAAGGCGCATAGTTCAAGAGTAACCCGCGAAGGGCCCTTTTACGCGATAGGGCTTTGAGGGTGACAACAATGGATCAGTACAAAGAAGCGATGGCCCGCGCGCTCTTCTTGGCGAATAAAGCCCGAGAAATGGGGGATGTCCCCGTGGGCGCAGTCGTTATTGACTCTCTGGGACGCATTATCGGCCGGGGTTGGAATTGCCGCGAAGCCCCTGCATGATCCCTGTGGCCACGCTGAAATAATGGCCCTCCGCGAGGCCGGAGAGCGCTTGAATCGTTGGAACCTCATTGCGTGCACCCTGGTCGTCACCCCTGAGCCGTGCACGATGTGTGCAGGAGCCGCCGTCTCTTCACGAGTCGATCGTGTTGTTTTCGGCGCATGGGACCCGAAAGCAGGTGCCGCGGGCTCGCTGCGCGGACGTCTTGCGCGACTCTCGCCTCAACCATCAGGTCGAAGTGGTTCCCGGCGTTCTCGCAAAGGAAGCGACCGTTCAGCTGCGGGCCTTCTTCGAAACCCGTCGCGACCGTCCCGATAACCCCTTCGTCGGAGTTCCGCCGCGTGCTCACCGCGCCGAGGAAATCGAAACTCTGAGCGGCTGGCTCCCGGAACTCCCTCTGGAATCGCCTCGCAGGAGCCGCTCGTTGCTGATTCTCCTGCCGAGGCGATCGACGCCCTCCAGCACGCCTGCCGAGGCCGGAAGTGCAGGAAGCTCCCGCACCCGCCCCCGTTCTTCCCCGCAAACCCGCCGCTTTCGTTCCAGGAACCGCTGGGGTAGTGGTGCGTACTCGTGCATCGAGGCACGGGAAGCAGTCTCAGGAGTAATCACCTCCTGCGAGAGAAACATCCGAGAGAACGATTCGGATCAAACAAACGATAGTGTGGCCCGCGCGTGAAACGCGGGCCACACCCTTCGTCACAAAACGAGGCGCAAACTGGGGCTTATGAGCGGGAGACGTTCCCTGATCCCATTGCCTTCCACAGGCCGCCAACAACGGTTGCTCCAGCGGCGGCCTTGATGATCCCGCCGATGATGAAAGGTGTAAATCCTGCGTTCAGAGCTTCAGTCCAGGACATGCTCACTCCGCCGATTCGCAGAACCGCCCACATGTAGGGGATTCCAACAATGAAGGGAATCAGGGTTGCTCCGCCGAAGGCAGCAAGAGAGAGCCAGAAGTGGCGATCCCACGCTCGCTCAGAGAGCTTTCCGATCAGCCATGCTGCGGGAATGAAGCCCAAAATGCAGCCAAAGAGAAGGCTTAGCAAGGGCAGTAAGACCACCGCTTGCAGCGGAAAAACCAGGGCATTCCTGCCAAGCCAAGAAGCATGTAGGGACAGCAGGGACAAAGCACCCCTGCGCGCACCCAAAAATTGGTCCGACAAGAAGGACCCCAAGGGTTTGGCCGGTGATCGGAACTGGCCACATCGGAACCGAAACCTGCGCGAGTACGCCCACGAGGGAGGCTCCTGCAAGAACCATCAGTGCATCTTTCACAAAAGAATCGGCACCGAGGTGATCGGCCAAAACGGAGGAACGTCCCACAGATGCGGGCGAAGTTAGTTGTGTAGTCATGAGAATTCTTTTGCTTCGCGCAGATCAGTCTGGTTCACGCTGACCCACGCAATCGCGTAGTTACCGTCGTGTGAGAGAGAAAGAAGCCAAGAAAGCGATGCCTTGAGTTCTTCTTGCGTCTTATCTAGTTCGGAGGCGATTCGGCCGTGGAAGCGGAAGGTGGGGCGTCCCCAGCGGTCGCATACCACTCGATTTGAGCCCAATCGATGTCGGCGGACTTCAGTGGGTCCTCTCTGCCGTAGTAAAGCGAGGACCATGCCTTGATGAAGGCTTCTTTTGCTGCCCAACGTGCGGCAAGGGAGTGCAGGGCGCGTGTGGGCAGCTCAGGCACGGAAGGCCCTGACGGATGCCGCACGCAGACCCTGAAACGGCCCTGAAGGAGGCGCCCGGCAGCTGCCCTCGCTCGGGAGCAAAACGCAGTGCCGCGTTCCACTCCCGAGCAGTGAACACTCGATGAAACACCGAGCCTTCTTGGCGGAAGCTGCTCCCCGAAGGATGCAACATCAACCAGGTCAACTCCGATTGCCGTGGTTGTCACGCTGGGCTCAGTTCTCTGCCCCCGCGTAGGTGCCATCTGCACCCAAGCGAGCGGAAGGATCCAGGAGCAGGGCAACCTCGGCCTCGTGCGTGCGATCGGCGGGCAGGCGGCGTCCTCAATGGGAACGAAGAGCTGCGCGCGGCCAATCATGCGCCTCGTCTAGGGTGACGACGTCCCTCTTCGAGGCGTGCTTGTGGCGCGCTCGCGCCACTGGGCCAGCGCAGCCTCGCCCGCGTTCGGCCAGCAGAGCGGCCTCGAAGGCACCCGGGTGTGCCAGGACAACCATTGCCGCGATGTGACCGAATCCCAAGGAGGTCAGCACGCCCGCGCGAACCGGGGACGCGGAGACATCCAGGGGCTTGCGCAGCCACAGGAGCGGCATCCACTGCGCCATGTCGGGATCCAAGCAATCCAGAGAGCGGTTTGCGGGGATTTCGGCGGCGGAAGATGTCGATGAGGCCCGCTGCCCGGAAGAGCGCAGCGCCACCCTTCGCGTGACCGGTCAGGGTCTTCTGGGAGACAACGTAGAGCGGGTTGCCCTCGCTTCGTCCCCAGTGGCCGCGGACAGGCGCGATGGAGCTCGGCCTCGTTCGGATCATTCGCGCGAGTCGAGGTGTCGTGCTGGACACGACCGCGATATCGTCCGCGCTCAGTCCCAGATCGGCAAGCGCGTGAGCGAGCGCAGAATCGCGTCCACCGCGAGCAGCAGCCAGAGCGCCGAGGCCGGGGCGGGGATCGAGGTGTGCGCCGTCCGCGAAGGAACGCGCGTAGGCGACAAACCGCCCGGACCGGCAGTCCCAGATCCGCGGCTATATCACCGCGGGTCACCAGCAGGGTGCCGCCACCAGCGGCCTCGAGGAAGCCTGCACGACGACGGTCTCCAGCGCGAGAGAAGTGACGCGGGGTAATTCCGCGTCCCTCAAGCGCGGCGGACTCGGCGGTCGCGTTCATGTTGCCGAAACCGGTCAGCGACTCGACAGAAATATCGTCGATACCACCGGCAACAACGAAGTCGGACTTGCCCGGGCGAATCTTTGTCGACGGCCTCCTCGATGGAAACCGCTGCGGTCGCGCAGGCGCTCCACCGAGTGGATCATCTGGCCGTAGCCGCCGATGAAGGACTGCATGGTGGTGCAGCCACAACATTAGGCAGAGCCTCCTGAAGGATGTCCTGTGGGCGATCCTCACCCAGGAAGCGCGAGAGGAAGACGTGGCGCAGGGACTCCATGCCGCCAATACCGTGCCCCTGTGTCGAGGACACATCTGCGGGGTGGACGGCCTGCAGGAGCTCAGCGGGGAGAAGCCCGAGGAGATGAAGGCGTCTACTGCGGTGACGAGGTTCCATACGGCGATGCGGTCCAGGGCCTCGACCATGGAAGCGGGAATACCCCACTGCGCCGGATCGAAGTCTTGCGGGATCTGGCCACCGACCGTGCGGGTCAGGGGTTGCTCGCGGGGACTTGGACGGGGAACCAGCGGACTTGGTGACGTGCCAGGTGCCGTTTTCTTCCCAAATCGTCGTGTGCGAAGGATCGGCCAAGACGTAGTCTTCGGCTTCAGCCTTCGTGTCCACGGTGAAGGTCTGCTCGAGGTCAAGAAGACCGTGCGAACGTCATTCGAACCGCAATCAACCATGTTTGAATCGTCGTTGAAGCGACGGATACCTGATCGGGCCACGACCTCATCGCGGAAGCGATCGTAGATCTCGGCCTCGTCAACCTGCGTACCCGAGGCGTCATACCAACCGGGCTGCGGGCTTTCGGACCGGTGATGAGCTTCATCATCCAGGCCATTTCCAGCACGCCGGCAGCGGTCAGATCAAAGTCCCTGACCAAATTCGGCCTCTTCGCGGGTACGTCCCGAACCCCAGGTGCCACTCGCCGGTGCCGACGATGACGATCTGATCGCGCAGCTTTGCTCGCGGAGTATCCCACTGATCGGTGCAGCCAGCGAAGGAAGAACCGGGTTGGGCAGTGCGCGAACGCTTGCCGGTGCCTGTTCTGCGGCTTCCCTGTGCCGAGGCCGCGGCTTGCTCACGTGCTTGACGTGCCAGTGCCGGAAGGTCGAGTCCCGCATCGGCGAGGCCGCCCGTGAGATCGGCGTGAACAGGAGCCTGAGCAGCCTGCTCACGGACCTCGTGGGTCAGGAGCCGAGCGAGCTCTCCGGCGATTTCTTCGGTCGTGTAGACGTGAACACCGGCTGCCTGAGCGGCGGGAACGAGGACATCGTTGCCACCGCATGAGCGAGTGCCCCGGACCCAACCGATGAGCGGATGAGCGATGGTTGTGCGCGTCGGCCAACCGGACTCATGCTCCCACTTGGTCGCGATCGCATCGAAAGCAGCCTTTGCCTCGCCGTAGGCGCCGTCACCGCCGAAGATTCCGCGGTTCGGGGAACCCGGGAGCAGGACGTGCGTGCGGTGATCGGGAGCGGTGTCCGCTCCGAGGCCGGCGAGAAGGTGGATTGCGCGCTCGACGCTCCACAAAAAGCAAGCGTTCCTGAGCGAGCGCACCCTGAGGATCCGAACCAACGGTTCCAGAAACGCGAGGCGCTGCGAAGGGAACGAAAAGATCAGGCAGAAGCGCGGGCTTGACGACCTCGGTCGTTGCGCCATGCGTTTCGGTCTGTTCGCTTCCCACCCACGAGATCAGTGCGTCGACATCACGGAAGGACGCCATGTTCGCGGGAACAACCCACAGGGCTGCATCCATGTTGGCGTGGGTGCGGTACAGCTCCCTGGCGAAGGCCAGACGAGCATCGTTGACGCGAGAAGAGGTCATGATGACGGTCGCGCTCTCCAGCGAGCAGCTCGCCCACCACCGCGGCAGCGATCGAGTGGGGAGCAGCACCGGTGACAACGGCGACATCTCCAGCGAAACGGGCCTCGGCTGCCCTCAGGGCGGCCTCAGAAACCTTGTGAAGTAGGCCTTCAATCTCTGCATCCGCCGCGTGAGCGGCGTACCAGGACGCCAATGCACTCATGACTTGCCGCCTCCACGCAAGCGATCTGCGGGAACATTGGCGGAGTCAAGAGAACCGGCGAAGATGCGTGCAAGATCTTCGCGCGCGGTTGCCCAGCGGTCATCCAAGAGAACCGCGCGGCGTTCGTCGAAAGCGGGGCGAACAGAGGCTTCCCAATTTGCTCCCAGCTCGGCCTCGACAGCGGCGATCAAGGAGGAAGAATCCTCGATCTCGGTGGCGAGGGAGCATCGGCCGTGCCAAGGGCCTTGAGGATATCGCGCGCCTGGGTTTGCCAAGATTCCCTGATCGCCGAGGATTCGCGATTCCAGATCGCGCAGCGCGGCCGAATCAACGACCTCGCCACCGGCCGAGCCACCCGCATTCGGGCGGCTGAGGTTAGTCCTCGCGGGCCGCAATCAGCGCCAGAGCCTGGTCAATGAGTGCCGAGGCGTCCTTTGCGGAGGAAACCGACCCCGGCAGAGTCGACAGGCTTCCACCGCGCACGGAATCACCATCGCGTGTACCAAGCAGGATTTCGGCGTTCACGCGTGCAGCCCACTGCTCGGACAGACCCCAGCTGTCCTTGACGTAACCGGTGGTGAAGGCCGCGGGCAGGGCCTGCGGATCCGAAGATCTTCCTCAGCTTGAGTTGATTGCTTTCGGACAGGACCGGTCCGAAGGCTGCATAGGAGGGCACCAGCGAATCGATCGTCGCGAAGAGATCGCCCATGGATGCCTCGGCGGCACCGTCGATCGTGGACACAGAGAGCTCGGCTGCCATGTCCATGAGGAGCTGGTTACGCTTCGAGGAAACGCCATTGGTCAGGGTTTCGACCGTGTCCGTGGACTCGATCTGCTCGGGAGGGAGCTTGTTCGAGAAGGCCAAGAGGATACGGATCGCGTCCGAGGCGGAAAGGGGCAGCTCCGGCATGGTTCCGCTTGCTGCGGCAGCCGGTGCGTGCGCTGCAGGGGCTTGGGTCTCCACCTCGACGGCGGGCGCCTCCACTGCCGAGGCCGGGGCTGCACTTTCTGCGGGTGCGGCTTCGTCGGCGGAAGCGGGGAGTCTGCCTGCACGCGCGCTCGGGGCGGCAATCGCATCCTCGTTACGAGCGCGGGCGCTATCGCGTTCAACGTTCAAGACATCGACTTGAACCTGTGCGAAAAACGGGCAGGGACCAAAGTCTTCGATGCCATATTCGCCAAGGTCGGCGAGGATGCAAGACCGATTTCAACGAGGGCGTTCGACGCCCAATCCCTGGGAGGAGCACTGAAGAGCAGGGTCCTGAGTTTCGATCCAGCGAACCGGGGAAGCGAACTGCCGGGAGAAGCTCGATGAGCAGTGTACGCGCGGTCGATTGAGGATTGGCCTCGGCCTCGGCCCAATTATCGACGAGCTTCTGGGTCGCCCTCGGAAGGAACAACCTCGAGGATCGACTGTGCGAAGTCCCGACTCAAACCTCGAAGGGACGTGCAACCAAGTTCGGAATGTAGCGACCCTGGAGGACACTCAAGGTTGATGCTCTCGGGAAGCAAGGAATCGAGCTTGTCGCGGAAAGGCCGGAACGCCTGCGCGCAGTCGCGAGGAGTGGAAGGAACATCAATTCCAGGAATCATGATGAGGGCGCGGCGGCCGCCGTGTCGCGTGCGCGCTCAGCGGTATCGGCTTCCAGAGCCTTCAATCCCGGCAATGCTTCCGGCAACGGAGTACTGGGAGCCAGCCAGGTTGTAGTTGACGATCTCCAGGAATTCGCCAGACTTTTCGGCGATCGAGGCGACGTAATCGCGGACCTCGGCGTCACCCATTCCGAACTGGTTTGGACGCAGAGCTCCCATTGCGTAGTTCGAGCGTCCCCTGCGCATCGCGTTCGACCGGTGGTGCATGGCCGATCCGCGCTGGAAGACGATCTCAGGACTTGCTCGAGGGGGAAGATCTGCGCGTAGGCCGACAGTGCGGTGTATTCACCCAGCGAGTGGCCGGCGTAGAAGGCGTGTTCTTCAAATGCCCCATCGACGCGCAGTTCTTCGGTTTGTGCGTAGGCAAGAGTTGCCAGAGCAACCTGAGTGAATTGCGTGAGGTTGAGGACGCCCTTGGGGTGATGGAAGGTCTCGGAACCAACGCGAAGTTCGGTCGGGTTCGTGCGGACAATCGATTCAATCGAAAAGCCCGGGGCCTTGCGAGTATGTGCATCCGCTTGTGCCCAGACGCTGCGGGCAGTCGCAGACATGTGCCCAAGCCCATCATCTGGCGCTGAATACCCCTGACCGGGGTAGACATAGGCGGTGCGCGGTGCGCGGGAGTGCGTGCACGGGCAATCGAGACAACCTCATCGCCAATACGGCAGGTCGCTTCAGGACGAGCTCGCCGCCGATGCGGCCCACGCGCTCAATCGTGATATCCACGATGTCGTTGAGCTGACCATGCCGAACATGCGGTACGACCACGCCGAGATCTCAGCCTCGGGCATTTCAACCGAACGAATGACACCCAGAGTGTCGAGGGCTATCGACCGGCTGAGTGGGTGTGCGCACAATGCATGTTGGACGGTTGCCGAGAGCCACATTCCGTGGACCAGCGGTGCACTCAGACCAGACAGGCGTGCGGCCGCATAGGAGGTGTGAATCGGGTTGAAATCGCCAGAAACAATGGCGAAAGCCGTCATATTCTCCGGTGCCTGGACGCGCACGTGACGCAGGAAAGAACGCGGAGTATCAACGAAGGAATCGGCGACCTCGGGAGCGGGGCCGGCGGCTGGGTCGAAGCAATGCGGCCTCGGATCGCGAAGCGCTCAACCATGCGTGCAAAGACTTCGCCCTCAACGGAAAGCTCCAGTTCGACGCGCACGACTCGACCCGCGGAAGACTCAGCGAGCTCGGCGCAGCGTCCCTCGACCTCGACACGAGAACCGAAGGAGGGCAGCTCGCGGTCCAAGAAGATCGAGTGATCCAAGTGCACGGCGTTAACCAGGCCCTCAATGACGGAACTCCTGGTACATCGCCGAACCCAGGGCTGCGTAAATTGCAGGCCCAAGCACGGGCCGACCAGAGCGTCAGGAACTCCCGCGGCCAGCTGGGTCGACAGTGCGCCACCGGTCACCGCACCGTGAGCAAAGCCCAGGTTTTCGGTGAAGGTGAAGGCATCGCGAACCGTACCAAAATCCCTCGCCCGGGATAACCGCGGGCATCTTCTCGATGTGGTCGCCATTCACGGTCGTCGTTCCAACGCCCGCAGCACCCGCAAGCGGGTCATAAGCGGTCGCGGACAGGCGTGACATGGCAACAACCGGGTAGAGCGCCGGTCGTGCGCGCTGGACAGAAGAACCGGGATATCGATGTATTCCACCGAATGGTGCGAGCTGTTCAGGGTCTGATCCCACATCGAATCGCGGTGATGCGGATCGAGTAGCCGGCCTCGTCGTGGAGAATTTCAGTCGCGTCCACCGAGGTGTGCGGGGTTGTCGACCAGGTTGCCCGCCCACTGAATGTGGGAGATTCCCGCAGGAACGAGGCCGCGTCCTCCAGGTCGTGGAAACGTGACCATACGTGGGGATTCCGTGCGGAGGAGGGGCAAGAGCATCGACAACCGCCTGCCTCGAAACGTGCAGACATCTCGCCGATGGGCTCGTTCACGCGATCAATACCAGCGACCGAACGCGGGCCGGGAATGATGCGGACAGCATCGGCATCAAAACGCGCATCCTGAGACTGCCAGAGGGTATCCGTTCTCGACAGCGAGCCAGATCGCCGTCAAGAACCGGAACGGGCAAAGGCATCGGCTTGTGGTGTTTGCGGCATAGGACCGGGAACCATGCGACATCGGCGGGGACAACGCGAGTCGTCTCGCCTGGGGTAGGCCTCAGGGCGAGGCGAGACAGTGCCGGGCCTGTCCGTCCTCAAGATCGTCGCGGCCTCGAAGAGAGTGATATCGCCGTGGTCGGCGGGGTTGAGGCGAGACTCGATGCGGTGGAAGAGATCCAGAGCGCGATCCGTCCACGTCCAATCCGCCCAGGGGTAGGACAGGTCGATGACGCGGCGCGCCCACTCGGCGGTAGGTCATTTCGGACAGTTCGCCGAAGTAGGGCTTAGCCGTCTTGTTCATGGCCTCAATGAGCTCATCGCGGCGTGCATTGATCGCCTCGAGATCGGAGCCGACCTCGTGAATGAGCTCGCGATGCGCGTGCGGAGGAGTTCTCGATCTCGTGCATATCGGCGCCCGGTGCGACGAGGCCCGAGGCTCATTCCGCCGCGGACCTTTCCGCTACCGACCCAACCGATCTCGCCGACGCCAGTGTCCTTGAGGAGCTGCTTGACCTGCGGGGAAGTTTCTGCTTCAAAGTCGCCATCGAGCCGTGCCCACGAGCACCGCATCGACGGGCATCGCAGGGGATCCCAGGTCCACGGACCACCGGCCGGTGATGTAACGAGCCGCATCGGCAGCCGAACCGATACCGCCACCGACAGTCAGAACAACATTGGGAGTGCACGAATAGCGTCCGTAGGTCGCCAAGAGCAGACTCGTCGAGGTTTTCCCACGAGTGGTGGCCACCAGAGTGGCCGTCTTCGACCTGAATAATCAGCGTGTGCTCGGGGTTCGCGCGAGCAATGCGCAGGACCTGCCTCGATTTGCTCCACGGTTCCGGGCTTCACGCACAGGTACTCAAAACCATCGGCGCGCAGCTGGGCGATCAACTCGCGGGCCTCGTCCAATTCGGGAATACCCGCGGCGATGGTCACGGCATCGATGGGGCACCCGCGCGGCGAGCCTTGGGAACAATTCGGTTGACGCCGAATTGCAGGTTCCCACATGAAGCGGTCAAAGAACATCGTGTTGAATCCTGCGCTGCGACCGGGTTCGAGAAGCTTCTGAAGCTCCAAGCGGTGCTCGGTGAAGACCTCTTCGAATACTGTCCGCCACCGGCCATTTCTGCCCAGTGTCCAGCGTTTGCTGCCGCTGCGACGATCCGAGGACCAACGGTCGTCGGGGTCATACCGGGAAGAACGATGGGAGAGCGACCCGTCAGGCGCGTGAGGCGGTCGAGACGACGTGGCGACCATCGGGAAGTGCAACAACCTTTGGGAGCGAACTGCGACCAGTCGGATTCGGCTCATAGTGCGAACCGGTCTCATCGAAGTTCGGTGCGACGGGCATTCGTTGATGCGTTCACAATCTGAGCGCCAGTTCCATCCAGAGATCCTGGCTCAGGCGCGTGAGCATATTCGAGGCCAAGATCGATGAAGACCCTGACACCTTCGCAGATGGCAGAGGCAACAGCTGCCGACCAGTCGTCGCGCTCAACAAGGATTGCACGAGCAACGCGCTCTGCCTCGGCGTCGTCGATGCTGTGGCCAGCCTCGGCGTGGTCCGCGTCCACGCAGCAACCTGTGCGACGGCCCTTGCGAGCATGTCAGAGTGGAGGAGCGGCAACGGGGAGGAATTCGAAAATAGCCTCGAGGGAGTCTCCACCCTTGAGGTGCTCTTCCAATGCGCGGTTTTCTGCGGTAACACGGGACTCAAGCGTGTGGCGGAAAGCCTGAAGGTCATCGGGGCGACCCGAAAGAACGACGGGCGCGGGGCGTTGACGACGGCAGGGGAGAGCGACTGGGCGTCCAAGGCCTCGGGAAATCATCGAGCAGGGGAGCCCGCGCACAGACAGCATCGGGTGGCATCCCCAGCTTCGTGGCGCCGAGGGCGAACGCTCAGCGACTGCCGCAGCAGTGCCGATGAGGACGGCGAGGGCAAGAACGTGGGTGACGCGCTGGTTATCGCGGGCAATCCACGCGCGTGCAACTTCGGCGCCCAAGATGCCCCTGGGGTGGCCCAAGAGCACGGGAGAGCTCGTGTGAATGTCGAGCTGGGTTGCGTCAAGGTCAGCAAGAGAACCGAGCTGCGCGAAGGTGATCCCGGGAACTGAAACCGAAGGAGAGGTATCAGAGGGAAGATCGGAGGTATCGCCGTTCATCAAGCCATTGAGACGCTCCAAAGAACCCGGTGCGCTGGTGAGCAGATCTGCGGCGATAGGAGCGAGAAGCTCACGCACCTGCGCGTAGTAGGTGCGCAGCATCTGCGCGTGAGGCGGGAAGGACAAAGAGGACGTCAGAGCAGGGCGCCACGAGGACCCCTGTCCCACAAAAAGTCAATGCATAGGGAGTGGGGATTTCGGTAAAAAATGCAGTCATGATTGATCTACTTTCCTCATCACATAGGGGCGTTGTCGTGGACACGAGGGGTGGTGACCGTACGGTCTTTCAAGTGGAGAACCGCCAGCGAGCGGCAGATATATTCGCGGGTCATGGAGGGCTCGATGAGGGCATCGAGTTCGCCATTTTTCAGTGAGAGATTCGGGTTCATCGATTGGCGTTCGTACATTTCCTGTTAGTGCGCGCTGCTCAGCAACGTTGCGTCCTTCCTTGCCTGCGGCAGCCGGCTGGCGGCGGAAGACAATGTCCACCGCGCCTTCAGAACCCATCACGGCAAATTTTGGGAGGCAGCCACGAGAAGTTCATATCTGCGCCCAGCGACTTCGATCCCATGACGATGTAGGCGCCGCCAAAGCCTTTCGGATGATGACGGTGATCATGGGAACCGTGGCCGTTGCGTAGGCGGTAATGAGCTGGCGCTACGGCGGATGATTCCCGCGCGTTCCTGTTCGGAACCGGGGCGATATCCGGGAACATCGACCAAGGTGATGATCGGAATCCGAAGGCATCAAGGAACTGGACGAAACGTGCTGCCTTCTCGAGGCGTTCACGTCTCAGGGTTCCCGCGTCCACGCTGGGCTGATTCGCGACGATACCCACGGACGGGCCCTCGAAGCGAGGCAAAAGCCGACGACGATCGACGGAGAGAAGAGCGGCTGAACCTCAAAGGAATTCACCGTGGTCCACAAGGGCCTCGATGACTTCTGACCATGTCGTAGTCCTGCTTCGGGGATTCAGGAACCAAAGAGGCGACTCGCGGGCGCGAGGTCTCAGTCCCGTCGTCTTCGGAGAGATAGCGCGAGGCTTCTTATCGCAGTTTTGGGGAAGGTAAGACAGAAGAGTGCGCGCGTATTCGAGGGCTTCTTCCTCGTCCTCAGCCGGAAGTAGGCAACACCCGAAACGGAATTGTGCAGGTCGCCGCCACCCAGATCCTCCGAGGAAATCTCCTCGCCGGTCGCCGCCTTCACAACAGAGGGCCGGTAACGAACATGTACGAGGAGTTCTTCGTCATGATGACGTAAAGTCAGTCAGTGCGGGCCCGTAGACCGCGCCTCCCGCACAGGGGCCGAGGATCACCGAAATCTGCGGGACGACTCGGGCCCTCGGTTGTCTTCCGGAAGATTCGACCGTATTGCGCAAGTGCGGTCACGCCTTCTTGAATGCGCGCACCACCCGAGTCCAGCAGGGCAATGATCGGAATGCGCATCGAAATTGCGCGGTCCATCAGGGAAGGATCTTATCTCCCTCAACCTTGCCCAGCGTGCCACCGCGGATTGAAAAATCCTGAGCGTAAACGGCAGCCGGACGCCCGTCGAGAGTGCCGATACCGGTGATCACGGCCGAACCAAGCTCTCCGGCCTCGATATCCCCGCCTGCGTAGCGGTTGAGTTCGTTGAAAGAACCCTCATCGAGAGAGAAATCCAGGCGCTCGCGGCGGTCTTTGCGGCCTCGCGCGTGCTGTGATCGCGTGCTCGCTCTTCTGCTGCCTCGGGATGGAGTGCGTGCGATCGTAGAAATTACGACGACCGATCGACCCATGTTCCTCGGTTTCCCTGAGGCGATGAGTGCTTGACGGAGTCATGCTTCCTCCTATGCTCACCAGGACGTCTCCGGCTTTGACGGTGTCCCGGCAGCCACGTGAATCTTCGCGATTGTTCCGCTGCATCCTGCGGTGAGGGTCTTTTCCATCTTCATGGACTCGATGACGGCGACGAGTTCGCCTTCTTCGACCCTTCTTGGCTTCTTCAACGGCAACGCGAATGACGGTTGCCTCGGATGGGCGGGTGACATTGGGTCCTTCCTCGGCCGCGTTTGCGCGTCTGGCGCAGTGCGCGTCGCAGTGGCTGACGAGGCTGTGGACGCCCCGCGCCCTCTGCACTGTTGCGCCCAGGAGATCGCTGGGGAGCTTGAGGGCGACGCGCTTACCGTCAGCTTCGATGACTGAAGGAACGCATCACGGCGCATTCCTCGCGTCCTTCTTCCGAGGCCTCGGCGGGGCTTGTCCCCTGTGCGCGCACGCCTCTGCGACCTCGGTGAGGATTCCCTCGCGCTCGAGCCACACGAGTGTAGACACCGGGGCATCTCCTTCTTCGCTTCTAAACTGCGGGGTTGCGAGGATATACGAGAGCAGGGGAGCGGAGGTGAAGTCCTTCAACGCTGAGGTTCATCAGCGCCCGCTGGAGACGGATGATCGCCTGGATGCGGGTCGGTGCATGGACAGTGATCTTGGCAATGAGGGAGTCAAAATCGGTACCGATTTCTTCACCCGGACGGATGAAAGAGTCGATGCGCACCCCGGGCCTCCGGCCACTGAATGTGCCCGAGACGTCCGGTTGCCGGCATAAGTTCATTAGCGGGTCTTCGCTGGTGACTCGCACTTCGATAGCGTGGCCTCGCACAGGGGAATGATGTTGAGGGAAGACCGTGGGCGATGCGGAAGCTGTTCGGCGACAAGGTCTAATCCGGTGACTTCTTCAGAGACGGTGTGCTCGGGACTTGAAGACGGGGATTAACTTCCAGGAAGTAGACATGACTGCTTCGACGAGGAACTCGCAGGTTCCGACCCCCGCACGTAGTCTGCTACGGCGTCAAAGAGTGCATGTGAGAAGCGTTCGAGGCGGGAGTGGAGTTCCTCTGAAATGAAGGAGCCGGCGCTTCCTCGACGACCTTCTGGTTGCGGCGCTGGACCGAGCAATCGCGGGTCGAGACGACGGCGAAAGTACCGAAGGAATCGCGCGCGCACTGTGTTTCGACGTGGCGACCGCGTGCGATGAACTTCTCCATGAAGCACAGGGACAGCGTCTGGGGATCTGCAAGATTCGTGTAGAACTCACGCAGTTCCGAGTCGGAATTAAAACGCGTAATTCCGCGTCCGCCGCCGCCATCGGCGCGCTTGATGAGGACCGGGTAGCCAATTTCGTTGGCCAGCGCAATGGCGTCCTCGGCCTCCGTTCCCTCAAGAGACTGACCGGCGATGGTTGGGACATTGCAAGAATCCGCAAGAGCTCGCGCGCGGATCTTGTCCCCAGGCATCGATGGCCCTCGGGAGAAGGACCAACCCAGATCAGTCCCGATTCTTGCACGCGGGCAGCGAAGTCTGCGTTCTCAGAAAGGAATCCATATCCCGGGTGAATGGCGCGGGACCGGACTCTTTGCGACCTCGAGGATTGCTTCGGGGTTGAGATAGGTTTCTGCAGCGCTGCGTCCGCCGAGGGAATACGCGATGTTGCGAGTTCGCAGGCGAGGGTGTCGCGGTCTGCTTCGGCGTAAACGGCAATCGATCTCAAGACCGAGTTCGCGCAGCGTGCGGATGACGCGAACAGCAATTTCGCCTCGGTTCGCAACGAGAACGGGAGAAAGGGCATCTCGTCATGACAGGTGTCCTTCCACGAGTGGGGTGGGGGAAAGTTCCCTGTTGTGACAGTGAAAATCTCGCCTTCCGTGATTGACATACGAGGTGGGCATGATCATCGATGCTGAGGGGGATCGCTGAAACGACTGCTTTGCCGGGCAGATGCACAGGACACTCGCGGCCAAATACTGCGACGAGGGGAGGAGTAAGACTCACGCCAAGCGGTTACGTCACTCAGCCGAGATGCAATCCGCAAGATTGCCTCGAACGCATCGATGAAATCTTCGCGAGAGGAAGAATCAAGAGAGCATTCAATAGTTGCGGCAAAGTCCTCGACCGCCTCTGGGAGGGCACCGATATTCAGACCGACGCCCACAATGACGAGGGGCCAGATGTCGCCATTTCAACGTGCTCGCACAAGATGCCGGCGAGTTTGCGGCCACCGAGAAGAAGGTCGTTGGGCCACTTCAATGAAAGTTCAGAATCGAGGTGGAAGGCGGGGTGGCTTTGATTGTGCGCAGGAGTGCTACCCCGGCAAGAGCCGTGAGCCATTGCATCTCAGCTTCGCTGACTTCGATGAGGAGAGAAAAGAAAGTTAGTGCCTCATCGGAGGAGAGCCATACCCGGCCGTCACGTCCGCGCCCGTGAATTTGTCGCTCAGCCCCAGTGCGCATCCCGAGGCCGCCGCGGCCCGAAAGGGGCGAAGGCCTCGTCAGTGGGTAGCTCGCCGCGTGCAGCACGGGCGAGAAGAGTGTTCGTTGAGTCAACCTCATCGCAGTGAAGGATGGGCGCAGTGGTGTCGATATGCATCATGCCCATCGTTCTGCCGTCGCATAGCTGAACAAACATACAGGGTGCATATTCTTCCCGGTTGTGCGAACAGTGGTCCAGGAAGACGACGAGTTTGTGGCATAAACACCGCCAATCTTTAGAGTTTTCTATAAAAAGCCTTAGTGGGTGATACCGATGTGTATCGCCGTGGCTCGTCCGGGGTGAAAAGTATGAGCCGGGCTACTCGGCTTCACGCGAGCACGCGTGAGAGAAGCACCAAAACAACCTCAAGAATCGAGCGGGTTGCGGGGCTGGCCTGGGAAGCGGTGTGTGCTGCGGGCACGGGTGGATGGTTTTCCCGAGGCGCGGGCGCCGGATATCCCGAATCGGTAGGCGTGCTGTGCTCGCTGCGGTAGGCTCGGATTGCCTCACGCCATCCCGCAAGGCCGGCGGTACGCGACGACGCCGATCACGCTTTTAGGGGTGAGAGCGCCGATGGGGGACGGTGAGTTCTCGACCTGCGGCGGTGAGAATCGTGTGCAGGACCGAGCCGAGTTGATCGGCGAACTCGCGGTTGAGGTCGAGGAGGCGCATCCCCCATTCCGCATCTCGGATGGAACGCATGAGCATCTCGGGTGGAGGATGTAGAGGCCCTGATTGATGTGGATCGCGTCCAGCGCCTCGAAAAGAAGATTCTCCATGAGGAGGTGGCGGTCTCCATCGTCATTTCGAGATGCTGGTGTTTGAGCATTTTCCCACAGGAGTACGCGTTCGCGTAGGCGCTGGATAAGGTCGGAATATTCGGCTTCGGCTAGGGATTCCAGCAGTGAATCCTTTGAAGAGAAATTCGAGTAGAACGCCCCGCGGGTAAAACCGGCTACCGAGCAGATGTGTTCAAGAGAGGTTGCTTTCAATGCCTTCGTTGATGATGATCTGACGGGTCGCGGCCAAGAGGCGGTCCTGGGTTTCGACTCTATTCCCCATAAAATATCGACCCCTTTTATGCCTGAAACCGGTGCGAACTTTAGCGTTCAGTAGGCGGCGCGGCCTGCGCTTTGTTCGTTATGAGCTGAGGCCTCTATTGTCTCACGCAACAGGGGTGCGGTGTAGGGTGAACATACGATTGGCACACTACTTACTGCCTTGGGCAACCTCATTATCTTCGTCGTCGTTGCCATCTTGGTGATCGTCGCGTTTTTCTTTCTGCTGCGCCGGGCCCTCACCCGTGGAGGCGGCCAGGGGGAGTGGGCGCGCAGGATATGGGAGCGCCTCGCCCCGGGGTGCGTGTCGTCGATAGCACGGTCGTTGACGAGGCCGAGCGGGCGCCGGGCTTCCTCAACTCCGCGCGCCGCGGATATTCCTGATTCTGCGGAAGTTCAGATCATCGAAGTGACAACCCGCGAAGACTGATTTTTCGTCTTTTCTCCTGCGCTGGTAGATGCAGTCAGCGCGGCTAAAGAACTATAGGGTGGGGCCTCCACGCGATCTCGCGTGGAGGCCCCACCATATCAGGAGTTAAGCGCTCATCTTTCAGGCTTGCTCGCGACGCTTACGGGCAACTAGAACACTGCCAGCTGTGGCCGCACTCAGCGCTGCGCTGAGGACAATCTGCGTCGTTGCTCCCGCAGAGGCAAAGGAACGGTTCGGTTCTTTTTGCCGAGGGCTTCGACGGGGCGGATGCTCTCAGAGGGGAGCCGGCGGAAGCGGAGGAGTTGTGCTCTGGGTGCTTGCCGGAGGCGTCGTGCTGGTCGTCGAGGTCGACGGCGCAGGCGTGGAGGTGGTAGCCGATGGGGTAGGTGTGGTTGTCACGGCCGGAGTGGGCGACGTGGTTGCCGTGGTGACGGGGGGTGGAGGGAGTTGTGGTCGTGATGACGGGGGTCGGGGTCGTGGTCACCACGGGGGTAGGTGTGGTGGTTGTGACCGTCGGGGTCGGAGTCGTCGTTACCGCCGGGGTAGGAGTCGGGTTGCCGTGGTGACGGGGTGGAGGAGTTGTGGTCGTGACGACGGGGGTCGGGGTCCGGTCACCACGGGGGTAGGTGTGGTGGTTGTGACCGTCGGGGTCGGAGTCGTTGTCACAGCCGGGGTAGGAGTCGTGGTCGTGTTGCCTTCGGTGGAGCCGCCACCGTCAGCAGTGATCACAGCCTTACCGTTAGGGACAACTCCGTTCACCGAGGCGTTGTTCTTGAAGGTTGCGGACTTTCCGACCATAGCCGAGTTCTTAATCTTGGTGTTGTAGGAGATCGAGTACACCGCATTTCCGGTGCCCTTGGGCCACGTGGCGGTGAAGCCGGTGCCATCCGCCTTCTTCGTCACGGTGAAGACACTCGCCGTTGATGGCGTCGCCATTGGACACAGAGGTTGACCTCGCCCAGCGGGAAATCATCACCGTTTGCCCAAACGGACATTGAAGGCTCGTTAGCCAGCGTGTAGCCGCCGTTGTCATCTTGGAAGATGTCCTCGACGGTAATGGTGCTCACAGAGATTCCTGATTCGATGACGTTGATCGACCAGTTGATCAGCGAGGCGTCGTCACTGTCGACGGTGCCACCCTTGTTGTGCTTGGTGGTCTTTCCGAGATTGGTATCACCGATGCCAGTGCCATCGCCGGGGGAGGGAACTGAGACTGCCTTGCCGTCAATGGTGAAGGCGACCGCAGCTGCATTGGTCTTTGCTGCAGCGCTCATCTTCGCCCAGCCGGATCCGGTGGTGATCTGCGAGTATTCGCGTAATCGGTGATACAGGTGATGATTGCTCCGGGTTGAGGTGCGGGAGCCGAACACCTGACCGCAACTGCACCGTCAGGGAGCTGTCATGTCGAACTCAAGCTTCGTGCCGGTTGCTGCGAAGGTATTGAGTTCTGCGGGAGCTTGGATAGTAAAGGTGTCGCCTTCGCGGATGTTCTTGCCAGTTCCGTCGATGGCGAAATCGACCTGCATCATGGTGCCAATGCCGAGCTTGGTAGAACCGCTGACGCCAGAAAGGTGGACATCTTTAACGATGTCGTTGATGGTTGCTGCCTGAGAAGCGCCTGCCTGAGGAAACAACGATGTAGGCCAATGCGAGGAAGCAAGAGAGAGCATTATGAGCCCTCGAAACTGCTGATCCCGCAGCCTTTTTACGCGTGTGAACACCTTAAAAATCTCCTGAAATATCTGTGGGATATCTAAATATTAGTGAGTTTTGGTGCGGGATTCGCGGCGTATCGCTTTTTGGGTATGAAGCCCTCCTTCCCTTCTATGTTTTTGGGAAGGTGGGAGGGTGACTGAGTCGCATGCTGCTGCGCTTTTGTGAGGGGTGCGTTCAGGGTTGTTGAAGAAGAAACGTTACGTAGCTCACATTGTTGACAAGATGGCAACGTGGAGAAGTGCGCAGCGCTTGGTGAAATAGGTAGCAAAAACCCCGCGTTGCGGGGTTTTATCTGGTGGCTCCGACCGGCGTCGATCCGGTGACCTTTCGATTTTCAGTCGAACGCTCTACCAACTGAGCTACAGAGCCAGGACCGAAACCTACTGGCCTGGTCTTGCGACCCCGACGGGACTTGAACCCGCGACCTCCGCCGTGACAGGGGCGGCGCGCTAACCAACTGCGCTGCGGGGGCCCGCCACACAGGGGTGAAGCCTATTGAATTTTTCTTCACTGTCGACACGAACGACTTCGAAGAAGTACCTTTCAACGGGATTCGAACCCGTGTCGCCGCCGTGAAAGCGGCGGTGTCCTGAGGCCTCAGACGATGGGGCCATTGTTCGGCCACCGGTCTGGCGTCCGAGGACGAGAGAATATTAGGCAGAAGCGTGCCGTTAAAGCAAAAAGAATGACAGTGATGACCGTCACACAAGGACTTTTCCTTGAAATGGTGCATGTTTTTGTCATTGTCCCTCACGCAAGCATCAGGCGCTTTTCATTGATCGCGCATAGGCTTGATTGAGAAGATGATGGCGACATATAGGATGGTTTGATGATTTTTCCTCTAGACGATTCCTCCTCCTTCGCCTCCCCTCGGGGATTACCCAGGCAGCAGTCGACAGTGCACTCAATGTCGCATCGCTTGTTTTTGCCACTTTTGTTGGTGCTGCAATCGGCTTTTTCATTGCTCTCGCAATTGCCATCATTGTGCGACCGATCGCCCGCCGCTCACGCTACTTTGCCGCCATCGTTAAACGAGTTCGCACCTCCTCATCTGACAGCTCTGTCATGGGGCGCATGGACCGGCCTGCAGGTGATGCTTGTCAATACGACCTCCTCCGATTGGTCGAACGGCGGATTAGCTGGTTTCGCCGCATGTCCTTCTCATCGTTTCCATTCTCACGACGACCTGGATGATCTATAACTGCGCTCTGGATCTTCGAAGATGCCGCGCAAATCCGCCAGGCACGTGACGGCGGCGTCTCCCGCAAATTCGAAACCCAAGCGCAAATCATTCGCCGTTTACTCCAAGTCCTCATCATCATCGTCGGAATCTGCTTCGCTCTTTCACTTTTTGATGCCGCCCGCCATAGCGATGACGACTGTTCTGGCCTCGGCCGGTCTTCTCTCCGTCATCGCCGGTCTTGCCGCGCAACAAACCCTGCAATGTCTCTGCGGAACCAGCTGTGCACTCACGGACGCGATCCGTGGGTGATGCGTGGTCGCTGGGGGAACGAATGCTCCCTCCGGAAAAGTCGAAGAAATTACCCTCTCGCATACATCGTTGTTCGCCCTCGCTGATGAACGTCGACTGATTGTCCCTTCTACCTATTTCACCTCAAACACTTTCGAAAAATTGGACGCGTCGAGCTGCCAAACAGCTCGGCCTCAGTCGAGCTCAAACTGGATTGGGCCGCTCCCGCTGACCCTGATCCGAAACCAGCAAAAACTTCTCTTGGCAACGGACTTGTGGGACGACGCTCGTGGGCCGTCCAAGTCGCCGACTCGGATGCAACAACCGTCACGGTTCGCATCGTTCGTTTCCGCAAAAGGATTCTGGGACACTGGGACCTGCGCTGCCTGCGCGAAAAACATGATCCGCTGGATTGTTGAGCAAGAGAACCTGCTGTTCGTCCATTGACCCAGCATTCAGCCCTCGGATATTCAAAGCATCCAGCACGATACTTCTCGCGAGGCCATATCGCTCGCCCCGCAAAGGAACTGTCGGGTATCGCGGCTGATACGACTGGTGCCCTGATGCGCACACCGCGCACTCACCCGATTCTCCAGTTTCTGTCGCCCGCGGCCTCGATAGGGGAGGAAGATGCCGTGCACGAGGGTACGCTCGCTGGCCGCGCGGCAAAAGGCAAAGCGAGCGCGCAGGCGCGCAATGGCGCAACGTCAACGCGAATTGGCGGACACGGGAAGTATCCGAAGCGTTTCCCCCAGCCCCGCCGAAGAACAAACGCAGGTCTTCACGCAGACCATGCTCCACTCTCTCGTTGCCGAACAACTGGCCCAGAAGGTCGCACAAGCCAACGCGCGCCTCGGCAAGCTTCACCCCGCGCCGCAGGAAACCGCGGTGCTTCCCGCTGCCTTGGCACCTTCTCAAGTCCAGGAAACGGGTGCCCACCCCGAGGAAACAGTGATCCGCGGGGAGCGCCTCTTTTCGGGATCCCCCGAGGCCGATGAGCGCAACGAAATCTACGCTGGACCGGGTGAAGACGTCCTTGCTGAACGTGAGGCAGCAGCAAAGCGCCACTCAAGAAGAAGCGGCGCGCAAAGACGCCGGTCCGCGCATTCCCCAAGATGCGACCCACCCCTTCCGGAGCCTCAGGCGAGAGGAATTGATCATGAAAATTGTTCGCACTCGCGATCGTGCCACGAAGCTCGAACACCTCGCCCACAGTGAGCAGTGCCCCACGTGTGCACTTAAGCGAAGAGGAATGGCGTGAGCGTTTGAGTCCCCAGCAGTTCCTTGTCTTGCGTCAGGCTGGAACCGAAGCGCCTTTCACCGGTGAGCTACTGAGGAGCGCTGGAAGGAACCTACGTGATGCTGCATGCGGGGCGCAGCTCTTCCCTCGACGACCAAGTTCGATTCTGCACTGCGGATGGCCAAGTTTTCATGAATCCTTGCCCGAGCCGTCAACTACTTCGAGGACATTTCCATGGAATGAGGCGCATTGAAGTGCGTTGTAGCAACCTGCGATTCGCATCTTGGCTTACATTTTTTGACGACGCCCCAGATCAGCCCACTGAAATCGCTTTTGTATGAACTCGCTGAGTCTTCATTTTTGTACCTGCCGCTATGGCATAGTGGGTAGGTGCTCTCCCATCTTCGTGCACTCCTCACACATGTTTCTGCGCCCGTTCTGATCGTCGGTGCAGCGCTCAGTCGCGTACAGTGGTGCCGCGTTTGCAGTCACGATTTTCCGCGCTTGAGCCGGGTGTTATCGCGTGGCTGCGCGTCTTCATTGCCGGCATATTTCTATGCGTGCGCTGAGGCGTCCGTGGAGGGCCGGGCTGACCTGGAGAGATCTTCTCGAATCGGCACTCTTTGGCTTGTCCCTGCTGGCAATGAATGTCGCATTCTATGAGTCAATTGATTACTTGCCGATGGGGCAGCAGTGTCAGTCGGAGTTCATTGGCCCCGTTGTTGTTGCCGTTGTCCGAGGTCGAGGAATTGGCCCAAGAATTGCGGCAGTTCTGGCGATGGCTGGGGTTGTTGCCATTGGCGGTTTGGGCCTTGATCTTTCTGACCCGCGCGTCTTCATCGGAATGAAGTGGGCTTTCTTCACCGCATTGGCTTGGGCGCTGTACATTCTTCTGGGCCAGCGCGTTGCTTCGAAGCGATCAGGGAGTCACGAACCTTGCTGTGGGCTGTGCGCTCAGTGGACTGATCGTTGCGCCTTTTGTTCTCCACCAGGCTTTCCGCGATCACTCAACCTCGCATCCTGGGAATCGTCATTGTTGTGGCAGTCTTGTCAACGGTCGTCCCCTGTTCCTTCGAGGCCATTGCGATGCATCGTGTTTCGGCGGCTGATTTCTCACTCTTCACCGCGCTTTCTCCCGCTTCGCTTCTTGTTGGGGTCATCATTCTTCGCCCAGATTCCGACCTATGGCAGATGATTGGTCTTCTCTAATCTCCTTCGCGGTTGCATCGCATCCCGCCATGGCACCAAGGACCACGCTGTTCTCGCTGAGGAAGTGCACGAAATGGTTGAATTGGCTCCTGACGAATCGAACTCCGTATCCTCGATCAACCGTGTTTCCTGCCCAAGTCCTCATTGTCGCCTCGGCGCTTATTCAATACAGCGGCGCCGCAGTTGCAGTCTTTGCTTTCTCGGTCGTTGAGCCGGCCTCGGTTGCCTGGTGGAGGGGATTTGTTGGCGGTTTTGGTCCGTGTGCGTGGGTGCGCCCGTGGCGAGGCCTTGATCGCGCGACCCTGAGGGCGCTCTCTTCTTCAGCATTGCCTTGGTCTCGCATGAACGCCTGCTTTTACGAGGTACTTCCGCATTCCCCTCGGGGCTGCGGTTTCGCTTGAGTTCCTTGGTCCTGTAACGGTTGCTGTTGTACGAGGCCGTGGCTGGGCGCCAAGAATTGCCGCCTTCTTCGCATTGGCCGGGGTGTGTGCGATCGGCGGACTTGGGCTGGATTTGAGTGCTCCGAGAACCTTGGCTGGGGTTGTATGGATTCTGGCGGCCGGCGCATCGTGGGCAACTTACATCGTGTTGGAGCAGAAAGCAGCTTCGTCGAGCTCTGCGATGGTCAACTTGTCGCTGGGGTGTGCTTTCAGTGCGTTGATCTCTGCGCCAATCCTCGCGCCCGGTGCGATGGCTGCTTTCAGCGATCGCAGGGTTCTGATTGCGGTGGTTGCTTTGGCCTTCTTGTCGACAGTTTTTCCCTCATACGCTCGAGGCGATGGCGATGAAGCGGGTCTCCGCTGCGACTTTTTGCTTTGTTTACTGCGCTTCTTCCTGCAACTTCTGCGCTGATCGGTGCGCTGCTTTTGCGTCAAATACCCAGCATTTGGCAGTTGGTGGGACTGGTGTGCATTTCGATTGCGTGGAATTGCGTCCTTAGCGGACGCGCTCGCCCGAGGTTAACGTCGAGCGTCTTTCTGGTGCTGAGTAGGCCCAGGACTCGAACCCCCAACCCACGGATTAAAAGTCCGCTGCTCTACCATTGAGTTATAGGCCGCGGATTTCCGCTATGTGGTCGGAAAACTGAACCAACCTCCCACCATCTTAATGGCAGGAGAGCAAATGGGCGAAACGCAACGTATCCCAGGCGTCCCGCGATCTTGGACTATGCGCAGACTGAAGCAATTGTTGGAGCTCAGGATGTGGCGGATTCCTCGGTTCTCGCGCACTCGACTGCCTGGGCGTTGCTTGGGGTTGGTGATGAGGACTTCGATGGTCGTGCGCTTGCGCGTTTGAAGGAGCTTGTCTCCACGGGTGGGGATCCCTCTGGTTGCTGAGCTATGGGCTTCGGGAGTCCGGATTTCACTCTTCCTGGTGCATTGTGGCGGGTTTATTTGTTCCGCGAGTGGTACCACCGTGATCCCTTTGATCGTGGCAGAGCTGTACTCTTCTGGGACTTGCTGCCGAGACGCGTTCCGGGCTTGAGCGTCCCTTGAATGATGCGCCGCTTGATGAAGTGATCGCACAAGCTGATGCGCTGCTGTCGGGAGAGTGCACAGATGATGATCTTGAGGAGATCTTCACTGCCATCGCACGTGCGATGCGGATTATTGCCGCTGGAGATCCTCGGGTTGGTCAGCAGTGGATTGATGATCCGCACGATGCCTTGGCCTACGGGGTGACCACGCGTGCTCGTGCGCTGGTGATGACGGCGCAGGAATTGAGCGCGCCTCTTCCCGTGCTCGCGTCGGCGATTTGGACTCGAGGTCTTCGTTCAATTCGGTGAGGAATAAAAAGCTCTCCTGCAGGTGTTGAAAGAAAACGATTGCCCCTCGTGGGACCGACAACTGGAGTGAGTTCTCATGACAACCATTGCAATTCTTGGTGGAACAGGTTACGCGGGTTCACATATTGCAGCTGAGGCGCTTTCTCGTGGCTTCCACGTCGTTTCCTGGTCGCGTTCGCGTCCCTCAGAGCCAATCGAAGGCGTGACCTACAACCACGGTGACCTACTTGATGAGGGATGTCTCGCAGTGTTGTCGACGGTGCGGATGTCGTCGTTGGTGCACTTTCACCGAGGTGCCTTGGACGGCTCTCTTCGCCTCTACTCGCAACTTGCGGACCTCGCTCAGAAGGCTGGAGTTCGCTTTGGGATCGTCGGTGGCGCCGGATCGTTGCGTTGAAGAGTCAGCAGCTTGCCCCGACTCCTCTGCTTCGCTCGAGGCCGGCCAGCTGCGATCCCTCAGTCGCGCTCGCGCAGTGATGATCTTCAGTGGTTCTTTGTTTCCGCGGGTACTCGGGTCTCGGATCCGCATACCGGGCATTTCCGCCTTGGTGGTGATGTCCTGCTCACCGACAGAATGGGGTTCCGTATTTCTGAGCAGACTTTGCCCAGGCTTTTTGTCGACGAGATTGAAAACGCCCCCTCACACGGACGGCGTTTCAGCGTCGCATACTCAGAGTAATACCTCCAGTGAAGTGGTGCGTGGGTGCGGCGTATGATCCACACCCACGCTCACTCTAGGTTAGGGTTAATAACGTGACACCCAGCCCTCAGCCCATGCCCCCGATGCGCCTGACTCGCGCAGGCGGCGCCCTTTGTATGGCGCCACGCCACCCGGGTCAGTCAGGTCCTCCCGTGAGATGTGCTTGATGAGGGTGAGATCGAAGTTCTGCTAGTCCATCGCCCCCAGTATCACGATTGGTCGTGAGCCGAGGCAGATTGAGGGACGAGAGACCATTCCCGTTGCAGCTGTGCGTGAGGTCGAGGGAAGAAACCGTAGCACGTCATCAGCCTCGGCGCCCCTCTAACGACTCAGCGCTACCGTTTTGGCTCAGGGCAGACCAAGGAGGTCCGCTACTGCGGGAACTCATGGGAGAAGATCCCCATTCTGATCATGGCCTCGTCCATCTACGCAAGCCGGTCCACCGCGCTCCTACGCGAGAAATTGACCAGGCACGGTGGATGTCTCCTTCTGCGTGCTCACGATTTCTGACGCGCCGCGGGGATCGTCGTCTCAACGAACTTCTCATGCGAGGCCAGTGGCGAGCTTGTGACGACCTTTGGCTATGTTGCCCATGCGCGTCGCACTTCCAGCCCAGCATTGGGAGGGCGATGACGACGCGCTCCTCTGTCGCGTACCGGGGTCCGCGAGGCACTTGAACTGGTAGACCTGCTGTCTGCATACGGGGTTCGTCGAGCGATGGCGACTTCTTCCGCGCGGACTCGGCAGACGCTGGGGCCCTGGGCTGCGCTCGCGGGAGTATCAATCGATACTCTTCCCTCACGCGATGGTGCGGATTCTTCCGCTGACGAGGCCTTTGTGCGCATCTTTTGGCAGACGGAACCGCGAGTTTCTGCACGCCACGTACGATGCTTCCGGGGCTTTTTGATGTCTTCCGTCAATTCACGCCCTCTGGTGTGCGCATGAATTTTCCGCTCGATGCCAGAGAACTTTCGGCCTCGGAGATGGTTATTTTGCACACCGTCGTGCATGGGGGACAGGTTCGTGTCCTTGATGTTGAAAGGCATGCGCCCTAGGACCGGAGAGTAGCGGTCTAATACGCTGAGTCGTGGATTGAACCGCGAAGGGTTTGTTGGCCGTTTGCTGCGCGAGGCGGGCGATCTCGTCGGTCGCCGCGCTCCCACGCATTCGCGGTCGGGCAAGCCAGAGCAGATCAAAGAGCAGAATCTCAGCAGGGACCCCAACGTAGGAACGGAAAGCCAATTCGCACTCGCGGCGAGCGTCCGTTTCAAGTTGTGCGGCCTCGAGAATTTCTGCGCCCGCAACCGTTGGTAGCGCGATCACTTCAGCTTGGTGAGGGCGAGAGCAGAGACGGTTTCCAGGAATAGGCGCTTGTCGTTGGAGGAACCTGAACGCAGGCGCCGACCGACACAGGCGCATCACTGACAGGGTCCGACCCTGCTCAGTCGTGCCTGCCCCCAAAACACGGCAGCAAGCACCGAGACAGATGCGGTTAAAAAGGACTTCACTCGATCGAGGGTACTGGACGCCAACGATGAGTGCGCAGATCCAGTAGACGATTCCAGACATCAGCAGCAGCTGCTGGCAAGGTCAGGAACCATGCCGTCACGATCGAACCTGCAACACCCCAGCGCACGGCGGAGAACCGTTTCAGTACATCCCACACCCATAATCGACGTCGATACGACCTGCGTCGTTGAAATCAGGGCGTGGACAACGTAGGAGCACAGGTAGAGGATCGATGAGGAGACCGCTTCTGAGACAAAGCCTCGTGCGGGGTCAAGATCGATGATCTTTTCGCCGATGGTACGCATGATGCGTCCGCCGCCAGCCATTGTCCCCAAAGAAATTGCCAAGGCTCCGGAAATCTTGACCCACAGGGGGACCGTCATGTCCCCGGTTGCCGGATCGTAGATCTGGTGTGTTTCGCCGTAGTCGCCGGCAAGAAGAGCCATGACGATAATGCCCATGGTCTTCTGCGCGTCTTGGATACCATGTCCCAGCGCCATAGCCGCAGAGGAAAAACGCTGGGCAGCGCGGAAGCGACGCATGGTGCGGTGGTATTGAGCATTGCGCAAAAAGGAAGAGAACGAGCACGCATGACGATGTAGCACGATAACGAAACCGATGATTGGTGAGGCAAACATCGGAATGATGACGGACTTAACGATTCCCCACCAGTACACGGCTGTGCCGCTCATCAAACCTGCACCAACCATGCCACCGATAAGTGCGTGAGAGGATGAGGAGGGCAGACCAAACCACCATGTAATGAGGTTCCAAATACACGCGCCTAGGGAGGGCTGCAGGATGATGACCAGACCCTTTTGCTGCATTTCCCAACTGGGTGGATTCAGCGTATGGGCTGATGGAGATGATTCCTCTGCCGATTGTCTTCGCGACTGCGGTCCCATCATCGCGCCGAGAATGTTCATGACTGCTGCCGTCATAGCGAAAGGCGGCGCGAGGCGTCAGGCTTTGTGGAAACCGAAGTGGCGATCGCGTTTGCTGCGTCGTGGAAGCCGTTGGTGTAGCTGAAGAACAGAGCAACGGCGATGACGACGCAAACCAGGATCAGGTTAAGATCCACGACTCAGGATTCGCTTCAGTGCGAGGGATTCGATGACATTCGCCGGTGCTCGAAAGCATCGGCGCAGGCTTTCCAAGCTCCGACAACATCCGTGAGCTTGATGATCGTGATGGGGGTCGAGGCCGGGTCGAAGAGGGTCGTCAGAGCGCGACGGTAGGTGAGATCGCCTTCGTTTTCGAGGCGGTCGATCTCGATCCAGTAATCACGCATGTCGACAGGGGACTTCAGTGCCGGCATGTTTCTGCGCGGTCAGCTCCGCGCAGTGGGTGAGAACTGCGATCTGCGACTTGAGCAGGCTCAGGATCTCGTTGGGAATGTTGGTAATGCCGTACAGGACCAAGAGGTCACCGGCCTCGTCGATGAAGTCCATGCAATCATCGAGGTGAGCAGCCAGGGACTGAAGATCCTCGCGGTCAAAGGGGGTAATCAAAGGACGAATTAATGCGCTGGAAGATCTCGTGATTGAGTTCATCGCATTGGTGTTCAACGCGTGAAGCTGATCGCGAGTGCGACTCGTTCTTCGGGGAAGCAGCGTAGATTTGAGCAAGAATTTCCAACGCCCTCAACGAGCTTGTCTGCTTGCTGGTGAAGAATTCAAAAGAAATTTGGGCCCTGCGTTCTGTTGCGGATCCCCATAATGTTCCTCCGATTGTGTTGAGATTGCCTCAAGGCAATCGTCATCCATGACACACTGCATATTCAAGTTCACTGAGGCAGGAACTTCTTGCTGAGTAGTGTGTCTATTGCTGATATGCCCGAAAGCTCGGATCTCTCGGGAAAAGTGGGGCATTCCGTCGCCTGAAGTTGACGCATTTGTCAGAATTTTTCAGCCCAAAAAGGGACCTATCGCCCGCGCAAATGCCGGTGTGGTGAGAGATGATTAGAGCGTAGATCGGGGGCGTGACCGCGCCCCAGAATCACCAAGAGTGCCTCAGGAGGCAAAATGTCCGTGACCGAACAGGATGTGCGTGCAGCCGCTCCGGCAAACGCTCCGAAAATGTCATCAAGTGGGTTGCTGAAATTGCAGCGCTGACCACCCCTGATCATGTGGAGTTCGCTGACGGCTCCCGGAAGAGTGGGATCGCCTCACTTTCAGATGGTTGAGAGCGGCATGTTCACCAAGCTGAACGAAGCGAAGCGCCCCAACTGCTTCCTCGCCCGTTCCAAGCCCTCTGACGTTGCGCGTGTTGAGTCTCGTACCTTCATCTGCTGTGAGAAGGAAGAAGACGCAGGCCCGACCAACCACTGGGCAGACCCCAAGGAAATGAAGGCAACCCTGCACGAGAAGTTCACGGGTGCCATGAAGGCCGCACCATGTACGTGGTTCCCCTTCTCCATCGGGTCCTCTGGGTGGCCCCATCTCCCAGCTCGGCGTTGAGATCACCGACTCTCCCTACGTTGTTGTCAACATGCGCATCATGACCCGTATGGGTGCGGCTGCCATGGACCTCATCAATGAGGGCCGCGTGTGGGTTCCCGCCGTTCACTCCGTCGGCGCTCCGCTGGAGCCCGGTCAGGAAGATTCCAGCTGGCCCTGCAACGACGAGAAGTACATCACCCACTTCCTCGAGACCAACGAGATTTGGTCCTTCGGTTCCGGGCTACGGCGGCAACGCACTGCTCGGCAAGAAGTGCTTCGCTCTGCGTATCGCTTCGACCATGGCACGCCGCGACGGCTGGATGGCTGAGCACATGCTTGTCCTGCGTCTGACCCCGTGAGTCCACCGGTCAGCAGTTCCACCGTCACCGCCGCATTCCCCCAGCGCCTGTGGCAAGACCAACCTCGCCATGCTCCAGCCCATGCCGGCTACAAGGTCGAGACTGTGGTGACGACATCGCTTGGATGCGTCCGGGCACCGATGGCCGTCTGCGCCATCAACCCGCGAGGCAGGCTTTCTTCGGTGTTGCACCGGGAACCTCCCTACCAGACAACCCCACGCAATGGGAGACCGCAAGGCAACCTCGTCTTCACCAACGCTGCACTGACCGACGATGGCGATGTGTGGTGGGAAGGCATCGACGGTGACGTGCGGCATCACCTGATCGACTGGCACGGCAACGACTGGACCCCCGAGTCCGGCGAAAGGCTGCTCACCCGAACAGCCGCTTTACCGTTCCCGCCTCGCAGTGCACATCATCTGCCCCGACTAGGAAGCACCCGAGGGCGTCGCCGTGGCGACGCATCCTCTTCGGTACGCCGCGCAACCAACGTTCCGCTGGTTGCCGAGCAGTACGAGCCCCGCACACGGCGTGTTCATCGGTGCTTCCGTTGCATCCGAGGTCACCGCTGCTGCAACCGGACGTCAAAGCCGGTTCGCTGCGTCACGACCCCTTCGCCATGCTGCCCTTCTGTGGCTACAACATGGCCGACTACTGGGGCCACTGGCTCGAGATGCAGGACAAGTTGGGCGAGAACTTCCCAAGGTCTACCGGTCAACTGGTTCCCGTCAAGGACGAGGGCAGCAACTTCATGTGGCCCGGATACGGCGATAACTCCCGTGTTCTGGACTGGATCGTCCGCCAGTGCAGCTGGCGAGGTTGAGGCAATCGACGGTGTCACCGGTCTGCTACCCGCACTTCGAGGACTTCAACCTCGATGGTCTGGACATCGACCGAGGCCAGTGACAAGCTCTTCGCGATCTGACCCCGACGCATGGGCAGCCGAAATGGACGACACCGAGGAATGCTCTCGCAGTTTGGTGACAAGCTCCCCGCAGCTATCACCGAGCAGCTCGCGAAGTTCCGCGCACGTATCGCTGCTGCAAAGCAGGCCTGATAGCGTTTAGCTAGCATCAGGCGGGTGGCTCCCCGAGGGACCACCCGCCTGTGTGTTAATCGCGTCTGTGTCTTAGGTAGAAAAGGCTGCTATAGGAAAGGATGGGGTGTGATTCGCCAAACGGTGGAGTTCATCAACGGCTTCGAATGGGCCGTAATGGACCCGGTTGTTGAAAAGCGGGGAGGAACGTGGATATGCCTGACCCTGGCCTATGGGACTCTGACGTGAAGCCTGAGGAGATGGGCGCTCTTCACGTCCTCAGTGGAATCCATTCGAGACCGAACTGACGTCCCGTCGAATACGCACCCGGAAAATTCGACGTTGCTCAGTTGAGTGCCTGACCTACTTTCGAGATCGATATCCGCGTCCACGGGCCGCGTGAGATCGTCCGTCAGGCATGGCTGCGTCTTCCCGCGTGCTTTGACCATCCAGAGCTTTTTGCTCCCCGTTTCAGGACATGCATCCCGCCACGTCGATGTGGACAGCTGACGTGGCGAACAGAACAGGGATCAATGAAGCCTTGCTCTCCGTTTTCCGCAGCGATACCGCCACTTTCGGGGCCGATCGCCACTTTTGCGTCAGCATGCGATCTCTCGCGGAGAAACTCTCCCCTTTCGAGGGACGTTATCCCTAGTAGTTCTTGTACGACGGAACCCGATTTTCTCGGTCTAGGCTGACCGCGAGACCCGATTCTTTGGATCTTGACGATCCTGCTCGCTGGACGAAAGGCGACTCGCGAGACCAGGGATACATCACGTGGCGAGTCAGTGGCAATGCGAGGTTGAACTACCTCTCTCCTTTGCGGTTTCCCTCACGCGCGCGGGTCTTCGCCGCTGGTGCAATTCGTGCAATGGATGCGACGAAATATCCTGCGCTCACTGGATCCCAAATACTCGGATTCAAGGTGACGACGGATGCCTACTCGATCGCCCCTGATCTCATTAGCGATGATCCGTTTTCGACGACTTGGATTCTTTTCGAGGACGCGCGCCGTTTCGCTGATGCTACTTTCGACCCGGATCGTGACTTCACCGTCAACCTTCAACAGGTCATTAATCGTCATAAAGACGGTGAAAACCTGGAGGTTCCCAGCACCTCGCACCGCACGTAGCGACGATAGTATTCCAACGTGACGGGGTCCTCGCACTTATCAACAAAGCTAGCGGACGCGCCTACTATCGCGGCTGATGTCGCCTCGCCCGAGCTGCGAACGCTTCCCGCTGCTGACCGCGCCGAAGAGCACCTACGATCGCTCCAGCAACCACTCATTGCGTGCCCGCCGGTGGAAGCGCTTCCTTCCCCTCCACCGAGGGCTGCAGATCTCCTCTCAAGCGTCCCGCGAGCCTCAGCGGCATGCATCTTGCCCTTCCGCATCACCTGATGGTCTCTCCCGAGCGTGTGGTTGCCCAGTGGTATGACGCCTCAAGGAGACGCAACACCGCCCAGGTCGATGCGACGCATTGAGATCAGGGTTTCCTGGACGTTAGCGTGTCTGCTTCGCTCAGGAAGGCCACGATCTCTCATCGATAGTGATGGAAGCATTCCTTCCGATCTATCCCGAGGGCGTACATTTCCCCGAATCGTGGCGGTGTTGGATCTCGCTCGTTCAGACCTCTCGTCTAGGGTCCCCGTCGTCACAATCGAGCCGCCTTTGATGAGGAAATCGCTCTGGTCGATCGCTTCACTCGCGAGGTCCCAGCGCCTTCAAGAGGAACAATTCAGCCTCTTCCCTGACTATCTTTCTCGTCTCGAGCCTCCCTGCGCCCGACGCGCTGTGCCAGAAACCCGTCAACGAGGCCGCGGGACTCGACCCGCGGCGCGCGCAAGCGGGCTCGGCCTCGGCGAGGGAATAGGCGCGCGCAATGAGCAGCGACGACGCATGCGCCTGACGAACAACGATGTGGATCTCTCGCCCCACCGGCTCCAACTGTGCGGAACGCAAAAAGCGAGGTGGGTTGTCTGAAAGCTCATCGTGCGCTGATATTCGGTATTTGGCGCTCTTATATCCATTCGAGTCCAAAACAAACGAATATCCCACATGTCACGCCGTTTCCAACGATCTCGGTGACGGTTCCGACCTTCTCAATTTCGCCGTTCACGCTTCCAACGCCCACTCAGACCGGGCAGTGAAGTCGCGAGTCAGAACGAGGCTGCTGAAAACCAGTAAGATATTGGTAATTATTCAATCACCCGGGAGTTTCCTGAATGTCTACATACCTCACCGATGATGAGCTCAAACGCAGCAAAGAGCTCCTGGACCGCATCCAGAAGATCTTCGCGCAGCGCGTGGTTGGCCAAGAACAGCTCAGGAAACCCTGATCGTCGGCCTTCTTGCACGGCCATCATCCTCATGGAATCGGTGCGCGGTCTTGCAAAGACCACCGCAGCTGAACCATCACCAATGGCAATCTCAGGAAGCTTCCATCGCATCCAGTGCACGCCGGACCCTCATGCACCTAACGACATCGTCGGCACGCGCATCTGGAGACCAGCACACGAAGATGACGACCGAGTTGGGTCCCGGTCACGCCAATATCGTGCTCTGGACGAAATTAACCGTTCCTCAGCAAAGACCCAGTCCGCGATGCTTGAAGCCATGCGGAAGGGTCAGACCACCATCGGTGGAGACCGTCTACCCTGCCCGCAAACCCTTCATGGTCGCGGCGGCTCGGAACGCCCGCATCGAAGAAGGTACCTACGTGCTCCCGAAGCACAGATGGATCCCGCTGCTTGATGAAGAAATCACTCACCCCCAGCCTCTGACGACTCAAGTCCTCAACAGGGATCGACTCAGGAAGCATGGATGAGCCCATCGATGCTGAACCCCATTACCTTGGAAGAACTGACCTTCCTCCAGCAGATGACTCGTCGCATCTTCCTGCACGACACCTTGAAGGCCCACATCGTCGACCTGATTAACACCACTCGCGGCATGGGACGATCACTTCCGGTTTCTCTCAGCACGTGCGCGTGGGTGCTTCACTCGTGGTGCGTGCCTGATGCGTGTCGTGAGCAGTTGCCCTCATGCAGGGGCGTAACTCACGTCATGCCTGAGGATATTAAGAAACTTCGCACCCGGTTTTGCGTCACCGCATCATTCGTACCTTCGACGCAATGGCGGATGATATTTCCGTCGACGCCTCATCGATGCCGTCTTCTGCGTGCGGTGCCGTGAGCCGATCGACTCAGAGGGGTTCGTCGAGAGACTCGTCAGACCCTGGGCAATGTCGACCAGCACCAGAAGGCGCGAACGATAGTTCTCAGCTGCGTGCCCAGCTGGTCGGACCCAATTGCCCGTCTTGCGCAAACTTCTGTCTCTCATGGAGGGCCAGCACTATTCTGCGCGCGCGGGACAGGGGCTGGGAATTCATGGACATGGCTGAATACACGCCCGGCGATGACGTTAAAGAGACATCGACTGGCGGCGACCCGCTCGAACCGGGAACTCCGATCGTCAAAGCGATACGAGGCCAGTGCGAATGTTCAGGTTGTCCTGGTCGTTGACACCGGTCGTTCCATGAGCGCGCTCGCTCCTTCCGGAGAAAGTGAAAGGCCATTGCGCTGACGATCTGCCAGGCGATCGCGTGGCTTGCGTCGAAATCGCGGTGATCGAGTCCGGTCTGGTTTCGGATGTCAGGGGCGGATGCGTCATATGCCCGCACGCTCGGGTAACGCGCTCATATTGAGCTGATTTTGCGGCGCCTCGAAGAGGATATCGACTTACGCTCGCCTCTTCGGATCTGGAGACCTTGCTTGCGCGAGTGCAAGCGGCAACGCATCGCGCTCCCTCATCGTCTTGGTCACGGATGAAACGCATCCCCAGCCCAGCCTCGTGCGCTGGAAATTGCTCAAGCGTTGAGCGTCCACTGTCTGCTGATCGTCATGCGGGTTGCCGACGCCGATCACGAAGCTTCCCAGGGGACGCGTATCGTCGACGTTGATGCCGGTCCCTTGCGGATTTCTTTTGGAAGATTCGCAGATTGCTTCGAGGCCGCCGTGCGCGCGGGATCAAAACTCGCCCGAAAGTTGTGCGTCAGCTCCTCGACATCCCAGGAATTACGCGGGTGAGCGTGTCCTCGAGCGCTGAGTCGTAGCGAACCCTTTTGTCCACTGGAAGGGAAAATCGTGTCCGGTGAACTGCGCAGAAGTCGTCAATCACCCGCACTGGATGTGGATCGCCGGCGTCTTAGCGTCTGTCTGCGAGCCCTCGTGCGGGATCGGCGTGTGGGTGATCCGCTGGCTTCGCTCGAGCCGCGTGAGAAGACCAGGTCACCTCTGATCCCTCTGGATGAGAAGCGCCGTCAGCGCTGTCTGGGCTTCGATTGACGAGGTCGAGGGACGTCTACGGTCAAGGACCTCGATGAGCGCGAGGTTCACCTGGCGATCGCCGGTATTTTGAGGGCGCTGCGGTACTGAACGCAGTGGACGTGATCACTAGAAACCGCAACAGTCGATGAGATCCGTCGGTTGTGCCTACGTGGCGGAACTTGCCAACGCTCATGAAGCCTGCGAGCACGGTTTCAAAGCTGGGTCCGAGGCCGACGGAAGCGAAACCTATTTTCGATGCGAGTGCCATTGCCGGTAAGGCTAGGGAAGTGGTGAAGGCGTAGGTACGGATACCTGATCGCTGTTGTCCTTGTCGTCATTCTTCTTGGCGCGGCCATCGGATGGCGCCGTGTTGGCTGAAACTCCGCCAGTGAAGGCGGGCTGGGTAACCAATACGAGCTGACGTTCGTAACCTTCCCGTTACCGCACGCTCATGCGTAAAACGCGGATGATTGTCGCCGCGCTTTTGGCTGTTTTTGTGTCGGCGCGAGCATCTGGCTGCTGTCAGCAGCGAACCCGGTTGATCGTCGGGTTGACGACCGACGCCTTGCCTCGCGCGATGTATTGTCACTCTGCCTCGACGCTTCCGGTTCGATGCTGGACTACGACAGTGAAATTGGCGAAACTGTCAAGACTTTGGTTGAGCACTTTAATGGGGGCGCGTCTCCTTATACCTGTGGATGGTCGTTCGTTCGCCAAGTTCCCTCTGACCGATGACTATCCGATGGTGACTGAGTGCTTGGACGAACTCAGCTCGGTCCTGAGAACGGTATTCTGGCGCGTACCTCCAGCGGCTACCGGATTTCCAGGGAGCTCGCGAAGTACCTGGAAGGGACCGACGATCCCGACGAGCAGTTGCTTCTCAGATCGGCGACGAGCGGCCTCGTGTGTCTTGAGTTTTGACCACTGATCAAGATCGTTCGCGCACCGTCATTTTGGCCTCGGACAATGAGGTGCTTGTGGCGGACTGTATTCCCTGAGCGAGGCGATTGACTTTGAAGCGTCAAAAAGTTGAGGTGATTGGCCCTATTCGGTAATTACTGGGCACAGATGGCGAGGATATGAAGAACCAGTGTCGAATCGACCGGAAACCTCTACCAGATGACAAGTTCGAGACACAGTGGATTCGATTGTTAAAGATATCGAGGGCCAAAGCGGTGAACGAGATCGAAGGTGACGCTCGCGCTGACGGTCACGATCGCGTGGACTCCCGCAGGCTGGCTTGCCGTCGCTATTCTTTCCTTCCCTCGTCTTTTTGGGGAGTGACGGGGCTGCAGCCTCTCGATGTGAGCACGCTCGCGCGGTGCGGGCATGCTCTTGCCGGCATAGAGATAGATGTGGGGCACTGCGATTGCTGCGCACCTGTGTCGAATCGTGATCATGCGCGGCGACGCTTGGTGCCAGCATGCCAGCAGAGGCTCATTCCTGCGAGTCCCAGAGCAACGATCCTGCGGCACCGGTGGTGCCAGGGCAGGCTTCTTGGGGTTCTGAGGCTGCTCAGGGTGGGCTGAGTAGCCGGAGTGGAAGGCGTGGTTGCGGGTGGTCGGAGTCGGCGTGGCCTCGCATCCAGGTGATGGAAACCAGTCTAAAGGTGTGGAAGAAGACCATGGGCTTCGAGGTCGGGGTCTGGTGTGCCTTCTCGCCGGTGAGCACAGCGTTCACCTCAACGCTGAAGGAGGAGTTCTCGCATATGTGCAGCGGTGAAGGTCAGCGTCTTCTTATCGGTGACTCACGGTTGGGCAGGAGTTCCTGTCATGACTGTGAGAAGCGTTAGCAACAAGCTGGCGCCGGGGTGAGCGCAGAGGCGATCGAGGCCTCGTCGAAGGTTGCACCCTGGGGGCGCTCACGGTCATCGTTGCGTTGTTCAGTTCACGCTTGGTTGCGGCGTAGAAGCGCATGCGACGCGTGCGCCAGCAACGTCGGGATTGGCGTGAGGGATCCGACCGTCTGCTCCCAGCCTCACAGAGCTGGCCGGTTCCTGCCAGCTGCTGCATACTTCTCACGGCGATCAATACTCTTGCGGTAGGGGAAGACGGTACGGCCAGCAACTCCTGCCTGGCAGTGACCCACGGGTGAGCGAAGGTGGGGATGGGGCTGCAAGCATTGCCGTTTTCGTCGGTCGCGCAGGCCGCTCAGGTGAACGTCGCCTCGTAGTGCTTGGTGGTCACCGCTGCTGCATTCGATGATAGCTGCGCGTCCCGGGGCAGGCCTGGTTGGAACTTAGGGTCAGATGTTGCGTGCCGCGTCCGTCTGGGTTGCGGTCGGAACGAGCGTCCCAGTGCGGGTTCGATGCAAAGTGCGCTTCGAAAGTCTGACCACGCATGAAGCGATCAACATCGCCGTTGACGACTTGAGCTCAGATCTCCGAAGAACTGAATGTTCGTCATGTCGTCGGGAGGATCGACCGTCAACCAGCGCCGGGAGGATTTCGTAGTTAGTACCGACCGGGATGCGCCAGTACTGAGTTCCAAGTTTGGGTTAAACCAGTGGTGGTTTTCAAGAATGGCCCTAGCTGCGTGACGAGGGTGAACGCTCTCCATGAGACCTGTGGCGTAGGGCCATGCACGCAGTCCGCTGAAGATCTTTGGCGTTGTCATGTTCTGGTCGGAGCATTGCGCGCGCTGTCGAGTCGACAACGCAGCCGGTGCTACGAGTCGCCGTTGATTTGTCCGATTGGGCGCCCGCTCTCGGCGCGTGCCGCAGGCCACGGCAGTGAGGGAAGAGAAAGAGTGAGCAGCTAGTCCAAGGGAACCAGTTGCAATCTTTTGAGCGTATATCATTTTGCCTCGATTTCCTGGTGAGTGTGTATTTGGACACTAGTGCCGTGCAAGTCCAAAGGCTACATATGTATCTCTTCGGTCGTCAAATAGATGTTCTACTCGTTGAATGTGGGTATCGAACCACTACTACTTGCCAGTGTTTGGTCCGAGTCGTGGAGGGAATATTGTCGCTCTCCTTTCCGACCGCTCATGCGGTTTCACCTCGTCGTTGTGATAGCGCAAGCACGCCTCTTCTCCTGGTGGAGCGCCCGTCGTCATCAGCCCTTCAGGACTGCTTGAGTCTGGCCAGACGGTGAATTTCCCTCGCTCTTTTGTTGTCGATTTTGGTGGGTCCTTCAATCCCAGGAAGCGCAAAAAGTCACGCAACGTTGAGGTGTGGCCTCGCGACTGACCGTCACGGGTCCAATGGCGGCCGAGGACTGGGATGGCTCGAGCCTCGTCTCGACGGTGCGTCGAAATTACGATGTTGAGCATCGTCATGCTTTCGCCCGCAGTGCTCGCTACCGTATCGTGACCTGGGTCTGGGGCCGATACCAGGACTTCCACTGACCACTGGCCTTGCGTTCGCTCCGTTTCATGAGCACGCTAGCCCGCATGAAGTGAGTTCCACCTCTCGTGGCTCTTCTCCGGACCGATCCGGCGGTCGCCTCGCTGGAGGAATGCAAGCCGCCCGCGAAAGAAACACCGAGAGTATCATTCAAGTCCTTTTCGTCTTTACCGATGTGGTGGGAGACTCAATGCAAACGGTGATGCAGTGAGCGGCGCGGGCGCGTGCGGGTCAGACGACTGCATGGTGCAACCCGAGCTTTCGGTGGCGGCCTCGTCATCGGCAGCGGGACCGAGAAAGCGCGGTCGCATGAAGGTCTCCGCCTTTGGGGCAAGAGAATTCGAAGACCCTGGGTGGGGCAAGGACTACGCAGGCCGGAACTCCGATGCGATCTCGAGACTGATGCTGCGAAGCTCAAAGCAGATTGCGTCGGCTCGTTGCCGATATGGCGTGCGATTTGCTCCAGTGACTCAGCAATCCGAAGACCGCTGCAGTTCGTCTGTTTCGAACGCCCGTACATTGCGGATAGTCGCGATATGCAGTCAGAAACCTTCTCGCTACATTCTACTGTGGCCCTCGGCGCTGGCTCCCTACCGTGCCTGCGTAGCGGTGGCATGTGAAGCCGCCATTTTGCCGGGCCGCCGTTCACGCGCTGAGGAGGACCCGTGCGTTAAGCGTCGACTCTGACAGCTCGTGTAGAGTGGAACGCGTCCTGAGGGCTTTCTGCAGCCGCCTGCGGGTGCGGCAGAACGCGCAGAGGCCGTCGGCGGATGGAATCCCGACGCAAGGCCGAGCCTTGCAGACTGAGCTCAGGCTGGCACACGCGCAGTCGCCCGCGCAACGGAAAACTCGCGCTCGCCAGTGGTGGTCCATGCCCGTCGTCCGTCGTCGCGCTCGCGGTCGGTACCCATGGTTTGGCGCCTGTGGGCCCGACGACGGGTAGGACCGCGCGTGCGGGCGATCGCTGCGCTTTGAAGCGTCCCTATTCTCGCACAGATCTGCTGACCTGCTCGCCGGCGAGGCTGGGTTTGCTCACTTTCTAACGCTGGTACCGAGATACCTCGACTCAAGATCACATCGACTCGGGCGTGTGAGCAACTGCGTACGCGCGCGTGTTCCCAAGGCGCGATACATAGGTTGAGGATGGGCATCGAAACCTATTCACGGAGGCTACCAGCTGCGAGTGCACCATTTTCGGTGTAACATGCGCTCGGATTGGAAAATAGCAGTGACGCCGCGATGGCGGTGACTGTGCCCAGGGCGGCAGCTACTCTACGAGGAGATGAGGCCGTTTCGCCCTGTCGATCCGACGTCCTCGACGCAGAATCAGCAAAACTGAGCGGGGCCGGGCGGGTGGAGCTGGTGCTGACAAGGCGCGCGATCGCGCGAAGCACGAGCAGCAGCAGGGCTGAAAAGGTCCGATAACCGAAGGCGACGATCAGAACAGACAAGCAAAGTATCGACAAGAACAAAGACAAGAAAGATGACAGCGGCACGACGAGGACAAAGGCGATAAGCAGGATCAAGAATCAGTAATGATCAGTACAAGGACAATAAGGACAATAAAGACAACAAGGACAACAGCAAAGGATCAGCAGCTGCAAGCGAAGGATCCTGCGGACTGCAGCGAAAACTAGCTGAGGCAGCGTCAGAAGCGTGAGGAAAGTGCAGCGCCGCATAGAAAGGCGCACTCAAGACTGTCGCAAGGAACGAGATCGCAAGCGCGGCACCAGCGAAGCGGCGTTTCGGTAAAGGCGATCGAGTGACTTAGGTCCCAATGAATAGCTGAAGTTCTGGCTGGGTTTGAGCATCTTCGCCAGTGCTGCTGCGAAGATGCGGTAGCTCAGTGATGAGTGCCTGTCCCATGACGCACAGGGGTCGCCATGCCGTTGGTCTCTGTCCTCTACATCCGTTAACCGCAAAGCTTGACTGGCGGTCAGGATCGCCGATGCGCACGAGGATTTGGAATCTCGTCGAGGCAAACTTCTCCAGTTCACTGTACAGCTCCTCCCGATCTCGAGGCGGATTGGCCCGCAGGTGGCTGGGCGGAGTTCAGACAATCCTTCTTGAAGAGGGCCGACGCGGTCCTTGTTGCGAGGCCCGAATATGACCGTTCGAGTCCCCGGTGGTTTGAAAGAACGCCGCAGCTGACCGGATGGGGCGTCCGTGATCGAGATCCGATTGGCGGCAAGCCCTGCCCATCAGCGCGCGCGTCTGTTTGTGCGGTTGCGGAGGCCCGCATATTGGTCAGGTTGCTGTGCGCCATGACACCTCTCCTTCTTCCGTCTGCTGAACACGCGACTCTGCCTGAAATGTTCACTGAGGCAAACGCTGCAATTCCACTTGGTGAGATGATGGTCGTTTGTTGACGCTGGAACGCAGCGCTTTCAAGCAGAAGTCGGCTACCGAAGGCTTCGCGGAGTTTATCCGCCGTCACGCCTGAGCTGGGTGCTCTATACTACGACTGGGACTAAAGTCCCTGAGCGTGTTGATCTTTCGTGCGTTTTGAGCGGGTGGAGGCAATGAAACCGGGAATGGTAACGGTCAGTGTTTAATGGAGGTAGTGCGCTGTCGCTCTGCCTGAAAAGTGCGAAAATCTGCGGAAAATTCGCATCGAACTCATGGGTGCGAAAAACGTCCAGTCCGATTTCAGCGCTCGCGGTAACGTGAGTGCCGGAGACGTGAAAAACCCTGACGTCGCGCGTCTCCAGAGGCGCCTGCTGACTCACTTTCAGGCGCCCTCAATCTTAAAGCAGATCCACCCGGGTTGCCGCTGATGAAGGAAGCATCTGCGCTGAGGATGGGTTGCCAGCGACACGCGCGAGGCCTGGACCACCGCGGGCTGGGCACAGCGCATGCACGCGTCTGGGCGATCCTCGCCCACAGCATCCGCCTGCTCGCAGCATGCCCTCGGAAAAACTCGATTTCCTTCAGGAACGTGACTGGGGCTTCGATGACGTCGTTGATGCGCTCTTTCTTGTCATCTTCTCCGATACGCAACACCGTGGCTCGCTGTCTACGCAAAAGCTTTGCGGTTCATCAGACTCAAAGCCCACCGCACCGCTCATGGCTTGCGTGTCATCCGCTGGGGGTGGCTGCTCTACCTCTGCGCTTCCGCGGCTTCAGCAGCTTCGCTGCACGTCGGCGTCTAAATACGACTATTTCATTGGGCGCATCGACTCGCGGACGGCTTGCGTGACCCGGTGAATCTGGCACTGTCTTTGGTGGTGAAATTGATATTCACGCGGTGGCTGCTGCAGGTTGCGCGAGCCGACCCCATCAGCGAGAAGCTGTGCTCCGTGTGATCCAGTTCGCTTTGGCGCTCACTCGCCAGCGCGCTATGATCTCCGCGCTGGTATCAAACCTGGTGCTCTTCGGGCGAAAACAGCATTGCTACTCAAACCAGTTCCGTGGAAATCGTCGGAGCGCACCACGCATGTGCGCTTTTACTGGCGCGCACCTCCTGCTGGCCCTCCCTGGCGGTCGATGAGCGGGTCGAGTGGCCTGCCGCGGGTACACTTCGACCGGGCAATTGGCCTGAGTCTCGCTCACTCTTCGGAAATCACCTCGCACAAGATCGTGCGGATATCGACATTGAGCAGCACATCGTCGATGTTGTGCTCTACGCTGCCTGCGAGGACGCCCGCGTCGAAATCTTGCCTGGCTTCGGTCAGCGCCCATCCGCGATAAAGAAACGGTGGCGCGACCGGTGCGTCACCGACGGTGATCTCTACTGCGCGGGATGTCACCGACGTTGAAGGTGACGACGAAGACACGGTTTCAGATCTGCCGATGCCCACGTCGTTGGTTAATGTTGCGGCGCACCGCCGGCGCGCGCCAGCCGGATCGTCGGAATGATGCATGGTAGCCTGCATGGTTCTGACCGAGGTCATCAACGCGGGTGCTCATTTTGCGAAAGCCCGAAGTATGCCGCGGTCAGTGTCGGAGCCTGTGATGAGCCTGCAGAATCGCCGATTAATCTTCTGCGCTGCGCTAAAGCGGTTGGTCGCGCGGGCTGGTCTGAAGGTCTTGGTGATCGTCACTGCGCCCCGCATGGCAGGGGACACCCTCGCGCGCGAATCATCTTGGGCCATGACCGCTGCTGAGCTTAAATTGATTCTTGTCGCCGTAGCCGATATCGCCCACTCTGGAACCAGTCATATCTGCTGATGACACTGATCGGCTCATCGCTCAACGTTTTGGCGCTTCTTGCCTTGTCGGCGAGGCATGTCGTCAGTGGGTGCGCGAGCGCAAAACGGGATCAGTGCAGCAGCTCTTGAGCTTAACGACTGAAAAAGTGTCTTGGTTTGCTGGCGCCGCCAAACCAGGCTGCACGCGAATCCGCTGCAATCCCGCTGCGGTATCGCGACGGCGCGTGCGCCGAGATCCTTGCCCAGTTGTGAGGAAAGGAAGCGCGGAAGGAATCCACGGCCTCGGCGTGAGTGGAAGCCGGAAGGGGGCGGCCACTACCTCGTGAAACGCGCGATCCAGGATCGCTTTGGGCGCGGCTTTCCGTGCCCATGCTCGAGGCGGCGGCAACTGCGAGCGCATCCCACACGAGATTGAGCGCGTGAGAGCCTTGCGCAGAGTCGGCCTCGAATGACTCGAGGCGCGGCCGGCGGTGGATCGTAACGCTCCACCGACCCAGCGCACCACCGTGCGAAGAGGAGAAGCTTCCGATCTCGTGCAGGTCACGCTGCCCAGTCCTCGAAGTTCGCGCCGAGAGCCTTCTGGGCGTTGCGTATTGGCGCCCGATTGGCGGGTTTGCTCAGAAGCGCGTGAGCGGCGCGTGAGGTTGAGGACGAGAGCGTCCATGACAGAGTTCGGCAAGGCCTTTGCGGTTTGCGAGAAACCATGAGCGATCCGCGTAGCGCTCGTCGGGTCATTGCCGATTACCGTGGAACAGCGTCGCGCACCTGTAAGCGGCCGTAAGCCGAGATCAATGCCGAAGAGGATATCGGCGTCAAGAGCGTTTTGGAAATAGACGACGCGGGAATTTAGCTCAATCGGTGCTGACGCTTGCAGCCCTCGAAAGCCGGAAACGTAGTCGGCGGGGAGCTGCGTGCCGGGGAGCGTGCAAGCAATGCGCGGGAGTTCCGCCTCCTCGCGGGCTCCTCGGTCACCGCTTGCCTTCAGTGCTTCTGCTACTGCCGAGGGCCGGCCCGCCCGGGTGGAAGAGCTTGAGTCTGTGCGGAAAGGATTCCGTCCGTCCAGTGGGCTCCCTGAGGGATTGACGGGGAACGGGCGCTCGGTGCGAGCGCACAGGAGAGCTGTGGCGCTGGCGAAGCGGCTGAGCTGGCGCTGAGTGGACGGAGAGGCGGCCTCGTCTTTCGCACCATGTACCAGTCTAAGCAATAACTACGCGCTAGAAGCGTGAGATAGTCTGGCGTCGATAGGGCAAAAATGTTGGTATCGAGTGTTCGATGCGATCTGAGTGCAAGGAGTCATCATGGGAAAGCAGTCTCAGTCAGGAAACTCATTACTGCAGGGGCTGTCTATGGCCGTCGGTTCTGCGGTGGCCGGAAA
>BNJV01002791.1_pt1 | contig 89059 bp, 110 predicted proteins | sample 8540591 | NCBI WGS metagenome assembly BNJV01 (sample SAMD00202457, study PRJDB9452) | human saliva metagenome | host: Homo sapiens
ACCAGGTCAAGATGCCGGGCTCTGGCGCACGACCCAACGCGCAGTTACCTGCTGCACCAGCCCTCACGTCGTCGGAAGGCGGACCAGTACAGTCGCTCTCATGAGGTCACCCGTGATCGCGGCCGTGTGCGCGCTTCCTTCCTCGCCAACGGCGTGCTGCAGCTGTTGCTGGCCCTGGGGCTTCCTCTGGGGCGTTCGTCCTGGCGGGGCTCACCCCTGTCTCCTGTCATGCCCAGGCCGCTCAATCTGGCCTTCTTCCTGGCCTGGTCCGATGCGCCCTGGCCTCACCTCAGGTACGGCGGTCTGCTGCGTCGCCCTCTACGGGAGCGCACCGCACGTGGCATCGTGTACGCCTCGACCCTATGGCTGTTCATCGCCTCGGCGTTCAACCTCTTCATCACAGCCAGCGACTTCGAACGCTACGTCACCGGGACGCTGTCGACTCTCACCTGCGTCCTGAGTCTGTACCTCGTCTGGCACCGTGACGGGACCCGTCTCTGCCCATGCCGAATCAACGCCCGGCGTTAGGCTGGAGTGCATGGACCAACAGGACAGCCAGCGGAGCCTGCTCGCTCAGTGGATCGCGGAGTCCGAGCACATCGTCTTCTTCGGTGGGGCCGGGGTCTCAACAGAGTCGGGGATCCCGGACTTCCGCGGCGCCAAGGGCTTTTACCACCAGAACCGGGAGATCCCCTGGAGCAGGTCCTCTCCATCGACTTCTTCACCGGTGCACCCGCAGGCCTACTGGGAGTGGTTCTGCCCAGGAGAACGCCCGCGAGGGTGTGGCCCCTAACGCCGCCCACAGGTTCGTGGCCAGCCTGGAGCAGGCCGGGAAGCTGTCGGTCGTGGTCACGCAGAACATCGACGGGCTTCACCAACGGGCCGGTTCCAGCGGGTCCTCGAGCTGCACGGCAACTGGTCACGTCTGACCTGCACCGGCTGCGGTGAGCACTTCACCCTCAACGACGTCGACGACGCCCGCTCCGGATCCGTCCCCCACTGCCCCACCTGCGCCTCGGTGCTGCGACCGGATATCGTGCTCTACGGGGAGATGCTGGACAGCGACGTCATCGAGGGCGCTGTCCGGGCGATCACGGAGGCGGACCTGCTGATCAGTGTCGGCACGAGCCTGGTCGTCCATCCGGCGGCAGGCCTCATCGACTACTACACCCGGCGAGCGCCTGGTCCTCATGAACGCGACCTCCACACCCTACGACTCCCGTGCCGACCTCATCATCCGCGAGCCGGTCGGCCAGGTCTTCCACGAGCTGGAGCGCCTGAGGCCGCGACCCTAGCCGATCCCCTGGTCCTCGAGGTCCACGTAGCATTCAGGCGCCTCGGCCTCGCTGAGCGTGGCCGCGTAGTCGGGCACCTCGTGCTGGAGGGTTCGATCAGCGCGGCGGTAGCCCGACGACGGCAACGAGGACTTTCGGGAAGGTCATCTCAGGGCGCTCCACATGCTCGTAGGGAATGGACTCCAGCAGGTGGTGGATCATGTTGATGCGCGCCTTGCGTTTGTCCGCCGACTCCACGACGTGCCAGCGCGCTGAGTCGATGTCGGTGTGGACGAACATCTCGTCCTTGGCGCGCGAGTAGTCCTCCCAGCGGGGCAGGGCCTCCAGGTCCGTGGGTGAGAGCTTCCAGCGGCGCATGGGGTCGGTCATCCTCGACCTGAATCGCTTGTACTGCTCCTTCTGGGGCACGGAGAACCAGTACTTGCGCAGCAGGATGCCGTCATCGACGAGCATCCTCTCGAATACCGGGCACTGCTGAAGGAAGCGCCGGTGCTCCTCGGGAGTGCAGTAGCTCATGACGTGCTCGACACCGCCGCGGTTGTACCAGGAGCGGTCGAACAGGCAGATCCGCCCGCGGCGGGCAGGTGTGCGATGTAGCGCTGGAAGTACCACTGGGTGCGCTCGCGCTCAGTGGGGGACCGGGAGCGCGACCAGCGCGCGACACGCGGGTTGAGGTACTCGGTGATCCGCTTGATCGCCCCGCCTGCCGGCCGCGTCACGCCCTTCGAAGATGACGACGACGCGGGCCTCGGGGCCTGACCCACCCCGCATCTCGGACCAGCTCCGCCTGCAGCCTGAGCAGCTCGGCTCGTACAGGAACGGTCCATAGTGGGGGCTTCGCATGCCTGAGTTTTCCACAGATCTCATCCAAGCGCGCAGACAACCTGACGATCTCCGTTCCAGACAGAGGAGCCCGATCCTGAAAAGGATCGGGCCCTCTTGGAGTGGCAGCGGGACAGGATTCGAACCTGCGACCTCGCGAGTTATGGCCGGCGAGCTACCGAACTGCTCCACCCCGCGTCGGTGAGACCAACCATAGGAGCCACCCCGCCCTCGAGGCAAATAGCGAGGGCGTGCCCCTGCTCACCGCCCGGTGAGGCGCTCGCAGGGCACGCGCCCTCGCGCTGCCGATCGAGCGCACTCAGCCCATCTTCTGCTGTGCGGCGATGGCTCGGTTGACGGCGTCGTTGAGACGCTTCTGCGCATCACCGTAGGGCCGCCCAGTCACCCTTGCTTCTGGCCGTGTCCGAGTCGGTCATTGCGGTCTGGGCGTCCGAGAGGGCCTGGGTTGAGCTCCGCCCCGGTCCGAGCTCCAGCGGCGGACGGGTCCGCGGACGGGGACGTCGGCGTGATTTCGCAGAGGCCGAGGGGCTCGGCGCTCGGTGCCGGCGAGGCCCCCTGCTCCCCACCTGCGGTCGGATCCTTACCGTCAGTGGACTCGTTGGTGTCATTGGCCGCGCCGGCATCGCCGTTGACGGCCTGCTCCCCGTCGTCGCCCCGGAGTTGCCCCCAAAGACCTGGTCGAGCGCCCCGGAGAGAGTGTCTGCGAAGCCGACCTTTGTCACTCGAAGGAGACCAGCACCTGCGCAGCAGCGATACTAGTGCCGGACGAGGACTGGACACAGACCGGCTGGACGTGAGAGCAGGCCGCCTCCCACCGGCAGCGTCAGCAGGTTGCCCTTGATGACCTGCGATCCCTGCTGGGAGAGCAGGTTCAGCGTGGTAGACGCATCCGGGTTGGAGTCGAAGATGTTCTGCACCTGCCCGGGCCCGGAGACGTTCGAGGACCGCGGCAGCTCCAAAAGTCTCAGCTTGCCGTAGCTCGAGCTGCGCTCGCCCTTCTTCCCGGTGCCGGGGGAGGTCTCGGAGTCCACGGCGAGGAAACCGGTGAGCACGTTGCGGTTGGTGTTACCGCCGATGATGTAGGCGCTGGACAACGAGAAGCTCGCCTGCTCCCGCCTCCGGCATCTTGAGGGTCAGGTAGTAGGGGGCCTGCTGATCCTGCCCGGGCGTGGTCGGGTCGTCGGGGATCTTCCAGAAGTCACCGCCGGAGTAGAACTCCGCAGCATCGTTGACGTGATAGTTCGCCATGATGGTGCGCTGGACGTTGAACAGGTCCTCGGGGTAGCGCATGTGCGCGATGAGGTCTGCGCTCATCTGGCTCATGGGCGTGACCGAGCCGAAGACCTTCTCCCAGGTCTTGAGGACCGGGTCCTTGTCATCCCACTGGTAGAGCTTGACGGATCCATCATAGGCGTCGACGACGGCCTTGACGGAGTTGCGCACGTAGTTGGACACCTCCGGCGCTCCGAGCAGGCCACCCTGGCCGTCAGCGGTCGCGGACGTCTTCGCCAACGACTCGTGCTGGGCGTAGGGGTAGTTGTTCGTCGTGGTGTAGCCATCGAGGATCCACATGACCCGCTTGGGTGTGGCCGGGTTGTCGTCATGGTCGACGACGGCCGGGTAGGGGCTGTTGTCCAGGGTCAGCCAGGGAGCCACCTTGAGACCCGCTTGGCCGGGTCCCGGTCGTAGAGGATCTGGGAACCCTCGCGTACCTCCTGGGAGAAGAGGATGTTGGGCTCCTGGAACTTGGCGGCGTAGAGCAGCCGGTTGAACGGGTTGGACACGCTCGGCCCGCCGTTGCCGGAGAAGGTGGTGTTGACCTGTCCGGTCTTGGACTCGTCGTCGGGGTAGTCCAGCTCGCGCGGCGAGCCGTTGTCCCTACCGCCCACGATGGAGTACGAGGGCGAGGACTGGCCGAAGTAGATCCGGGGCTCGTACTCGCCCAGGTCCCCCTTGGACGGGATGCCGCCCTCCCAGAAGGAGGGGTAGCCACCGGAGGCCACCGTGTTGCCGTAGGCGTTCACGACTCCGTAGCCGTGGGTGTAGACGGTGTGCTCGTTGACCCAGGTCCGCTGCCCCTCACCGAGGCCGGACAGGTTGAGCTCACGCACCGCGATGACGGTGTCGCGACTGCTGGAGTCCACCTTGTAGCGGTCCACGTTGAGGCGCGGTTGGCAAAGGAGTAGTACTGCTTGTTCTGCTGGAGCTGCTGGAAGGTCGGTGAGACCAGGCCCGGGTCGAGCAGGCGGATCGAGGCGGTGGCCTCGGCGTCCTCCTCCAGCTGGCCGGCCGTCGCCTCCGTCTTGGCGTCGTAGTTGGTGGTCTCCACGTTCTCCAGACCGTAGGCGGCCTTGGTGGCGTTGATGTTGCGCTGGATGTACTCCGCCTCCCTGGCGCTGGGCGTTAGGGTCGACGACGAACTTCTGGATAACCAGCGGGTAGGGCGGTTCCCACCACCAGCGAGGAGACGATCATGACGGCCACGCCGATGATCGGCAGGCGCCAGGAGCTGGAGCGCACCGAGGCGACGAAGAGGATCGCCACAGCCAGCCCGATCGCGGCGAGGATCGCGTTGGCGGGGATGACCGCGTTGACGTCGGTGTAGTTGGCACCGTCGAACTTGGAGTTGGAGGCGTACAGGGCACTGTATCGACCCAGCCAGTAACCCACCGCCCTGATGGCGGCGTACAGCGCCAGGAAGACCGCCAGGTGGATGCGTGCGGCCTTGGTGAAGTGGGGTTTGCGCACCACGGAGATACCACCGTAGAGGTAGTGGACCACCACGGACGCCACACCGGAGAACAGCACGACGCCGGACAGGAAGGACACGAGGGTCAGCACCGCGGGCAGGATGAATACGTAGAAGGAGATGTCGATCCCGAACTGGGGGTCCTTGACGCCGAAGGATCTGGGAATTGAGGGCCAGGAGCATCTCGCGCCAGCTGGGGGCGAGCTCCCCAGGCCGAGCCGAACAGGGCCAGGACGGCGGGCACCGCCCAGGTCAGCCGACGGCGCAGGGGCTCGATGACCGTGCGGTAGGCCTCGAGGTTGCGGGTGGCCTCGTCGTCGGGCACCCGATCTCCCGAGCCCGGTAGGCACTGGTCATCGAGACGAAGACGGCCCCGAACATCACCGCGAATCCCAGCAGGAACAGGACGACGAGGGCGATCCACTGGGTCCACAGCACGCGGGCGTAGCCGGTCTGGCTGAACCAGAGGACCTCGGTCCACACCTGGGACATGATGCCGATGATGACGGCTGTCGCGGCGAGGATCGAGATGGTCAGTACCAGAGGCCCCGGACGTCGGCGCGATGTCCTGCTGCGCGGTGTGGGGGCGGACGGGTTCCGCCGGCACCCGTACGTCCCAGGCCGAACAGCCCGGTCCCGTCTCCCGGCTTCTTCTTCCGGGAGGAGCCGTTCGGCTTGCTCGAGGAATCCTCGGAGGATGAGTCCTGGGACTCGTCGTCGGGCGTGCTGCTCACGATCCTGCTCCCTGTCTGACGTACGTAGTGCGCGCTGCGTCGCACACTGTCCAGCGCGGCGCCGTCGGCCGGAAGGGCCGCTCAGACCATCGTCCCACACACCGCCGACGCGCCCCAACCTTCTCCAGGATGAGAAACCGATCCCGGGCAGCCGCAACGCCGAAGCCGCACGTGCGGGGCCATGTCATTGGGAGTCATTGGAACCAACGCCGGCACCGGTGAGACGATGACGGGGTGAGCGACGATAAGCATGACGATGTCACTGCCTCGAGCACGCAGCAGTCCCCGTCCTTCCGGAGCCGGGCCCTGGCTCGCGCGGTGACGGAGACCGAGGCCCACGTGGCCGCCTTCGGCTGGGACCAGCCGGTGCGTGTCTTCGCACTGGTGCGTACTGCCGCGGCCATCCGGGCCGACCCGGACGTGGCCGGGCTCCTGGACGCCGCCACCGTGGAGGAGGCCCAGGCCGACCCCGAGCTCCTCATGGTGGTGGAGCAGGAAGGGCTGCCGGCTGCCGCCGACCTGGAGCACCTGCTGGCCCAGCTGGCCTGGCCCGAGTCCGTCCACGGCGCCGCGATCAGCGTCGAGCGGCTGGTTCTGCCGCCCGCGGCGCAGGAGGAGGCCGACACCATCACCGACGCCGCTGAGCGCCTCGCCTTCCTCCAGGAGCGCCCCGACCGCGAGGACATCCGCATGGTAGTGGGGGTCCTGCGCAGCGGCGAGTCCTGGTGCGCGCTGCGCTCCCGCACCCACGACGACGACGCCTCCGTCTACCAGGGCGAGCAGCTGGTGCCCGGCCTGGTCGAGGCGATGGCGGCGACATTCCCTATGAGGTTCGTGCGGCCCGGTCACCCTGCGGGCGAGCGACGTCTCCTCTCGATCCCGCCTGGTTCAGAGTGCTGCCGGACCACTGGAGCCCGACCCGTCGGAGCGGTCATCGTCGTCACCGTCGGAGGCGGCGGGATCGGCTGACTCACCGCGCTCCTGCGAGCGTCGCCGTCGGAGGCGGGGGTGGACGGTGGGATCTGGTCCCCGAGTCCCTCAGGTCTGTTCTCGTCCGCCTCCTTGGCGCCCTCGGCGTACCCGAGGGTGCCATCCAGCAGGGAGGCCAGGTCGGCGTCGATCTCGGCGTCGATGTCCTGGGCCATGCGCCTCATGGTGAGGAAGTCCTTGGGGTTGGCAAGCTCGGAGGCCGTGGGCATGACGTCGGGGTGGTTCCAGAAGGCGTCGCGCTCGGCGTCGTCGGCCTGGGGAGCCCAGGTGGGCCCACAGCTCGGCAGCCTCACGGGCCCGGCGGGGTCGGAAGGTCAGCCCGATGAGGCGGGCGAAGACCTGCTCGGCGGCCCCGCCCTGGGCCCGGCGTCGGCGCATCATCTCGGCCAGCGCCATGATGTGGGGCAGGTGGGGTGCCGCAGCGCGTGCCGTGACCACCTCGACCCAGCCCTCGACGAGGGCCAGCAGGGTCTCCAGGTTCTCCAGGGCCTCCCGCTGGGCCTCGGTCTCCTGAGGCGCGAACAGCCCGCTCTCGAGGGCCTCGCGGAGCGCGTCGGGATCGTTGGGGTCCACCTGGGCCACCGCCGACTCCAGGGTCTCGGTATCGATGCGGATCTCACGGGCGTAGGCGGCCACGGCCTGGAGAACCCTGTCCGCGCAGCCAGGGCACGTGGGCGTAGAGGCGGGCGGTGGCGGCCTCACGCACCGCCAGGAACATACGGGCCTCGTCCTGTCGACCTCCAGCCCCTCGGGCGAAGGAGGCCACGCTGGCGGGAACCAGAGCCGTACCCGGCTCACGGGTCAGAGGAAGGCCTGTGTCCGTGGCGCCCAGGGCCTCCTTGGCGAGCTCGCTGATGGCCCTGACTGATCTGGAGGCCGAAAGCGGTGCCGGCCATGGTGCGCATGATGGATCCGAGCGCCCCCATCTGCTGGGCGGGCCTGCTCCATCTCGGCCGGCATGTCGCGGATCTGCTTCTCCAGGGTACGGGCCAGGGCGGTGGTGACGGCCCCGGCCACGGGGCGCACACGTCCTTCCACACCGGCAGGGTGCGCTCGACCCGAGCGCTGCGGCTCCAGGCCTCCCGCTGCCCGGGGGCGGGCATGAGCTCGGTGGCGGTATCGAGCCACAGGTCGGCCACCTGAAGGGCCTGGCGCGTGGAGTCGGCGACCGCGGCGGTCACCGTGGATCGCCGTCGCCACGTGCCTGCTGAAGGGCCAGCTCCTGGCCCATCTGCCAGCTGACAGGCCTCGGAGGTGGAGGCGGAGAACATCTGCTGGAACTGGGCGCGCATCGCCAGCAGCTGGGCGGGGCTGAGCTGAGATGTCCCCACCCCCGGCATCTGGCGATGGAGCCGGGGTCCACCCCCGACGAGCGCAGGGCCTGACGGCGTCTGGAGGCCATCTGCTCGCCGAACAGTGATGCGAGCATCTTCTCGAGCTCGTCGAAGGCGTCCTCGCTCACGGGGTTTTCCTCTCGCCGGGTGGTCCTAGGGCAACGTCTGGACCGTTTGGACACTGTCTCTAACGGCCTTATGCTCCCACCCATTCCTGTGCTGGGGCCATGATCCGTTCGCCGACGGCGTGCCCGCCGGCGTCTTGATGCGGTTCAGGCCCTCACCGTGTCGTCATTGTGTCGTCTTCGTGCCAAGTTCGTATCGATAACTGTCTGTCTTCCCCAGAAAGATGTCGCATGATGAGCGCGTGACGCAACCAGACCAGCCCGACGCCGCCGACACGACGGACTCAGCCGGCTCCGGCCGCCCCACGTCGCCCCAGGCGATCGAGGAGAACTCGCCCGGTCAGGCCAGCCAGCCCGAGCAGACGGACGAGTCTGACACGGGCTCGTCCCAGGAGGACCGGCGTCGGCGCAGGCTGAGGAGAGCCGTGCCGCTGGGACGTTCCGTCCTGGTTGTCGTCCCTCATCGCGGCTGTCTTCCTGGTGCCGGTCAACGCGGTCATCGAGGCACCAGCCCCACTTTGGAACGTGCTGACAACGGCAAGTCGGCGGATCAGGACGTCCTGAAGGTCTCGGGCACCGAGACATATCCGACCGAGGGCGCCCTGCGGATGACCACCGTCTCGGTGTCGGGCTGCCCCTGGCTACCCGGTGACCACTGCCGATCTCATCGCCGCCTGGATCTCATCGGACAGGCGGATCGTGGACCGCAACGAGGTGTGCCCCCAGGACCAGAGCGCCCAGCAGGTCGAGGAGACCGGTAAGGCCCAGATGACCGCATCGCAGGACTCCGCCGTCATCGCCGCTCTCATCGAGACCGGTATGGCTGGCGCCATGCACCTGACTGTCACCGAGGTGATCGAGCAGCAGACCTCGACCGAGATCCAGGCCGGGGACGTCCTGGAGACGATCACGCCCGAAGGCGGCTGAGGCGACGACCATCACCTCCCTTCTCTCAGCTGCGTGAGCTGATGACCACGATCCCTGAGGGCACCGGGTGACACTCGGCGTGAACCGCGGTGAGCAGCAGACGATCGGCGGCGCTCACCACGATCGCCCCGCAGGAGGGAACGACCGGGTCGCCACTGGGACTGAGCCTGAAGATCCCGGTGGACAGCACGGTGGGAGGCCTCCTTCGGGCTGTCCGACGTCGGCGGCCCCAGCGCCGGGATGATGTTCGCCCTCGGGGTCGTCGACGAGATCACCCCCGGTTCCCTGACCGGCGGCAAGGACATCTCCGGGACCGGGACGATCAACATGGACGGTCAGGTCGGCCCGATCGGCGGCATCCAGCAGAAGATGGCGGGGCCCGTAACCCGGCTCGCGGTTCTTCCTGGCCCCGGCCAGTAACTGCGATGAGGTCAGGGGCCACGAGCCCGAGGGGATGCAGGTCTCGCGGTGAGCACCCCTGCACGAGGCGGTCACCGCCACTGAGGCGATCGCCTCGGGCAACACCTCCGGCTTGACGACCTGCTCCGCCGGCTGAGCGCTCGGCGAGTTATCCACAGGCCGGCGGTCGCCTCTGGCCGTCTCGGACCTGCTCGTGCCACTCTCGGCTCGGGTTCTGACGACGCCGTCAGGACGTCAGGGTGCTGGTGCTCCCACGCGGAGGCCAGGAGGGCTTGAGGAGGAACGATGCGTATTCGAGGCGGGTGCGCCATTCTGTGGCGGAGCAGGGGGTCAGCCAGATCGGCACGAGTCCCGACCGGCGCACCATCGTCAGCGACCTGAGCCTGGCCGAGCAGCGACTGCTGGACGAGCTCGGACGCAACCTGGAGGTCGGCGGTGTCTACCGGGCCGCTCGGCGCAGTCGGGTGCCGGTGACCCGGGCGCGGCAGATCGTCGAGGAGCTGGAGCATCAGGGCGCTCTGAGTCTCCTCGGCGACAAGTGAGCTCGGCGGAGCCGACGGCGTCTACTGGGACCGGCTCGGCGTCGACGCCAGGACCGCAGCGCCGGCCTGTCCCAGGCGGTCCTGGCTGCACACGGCACCAGCGCCCCTGGCGCAGGAGGCCGCTCTGTGGCTGGCGGAGGCCGGGGTGGGCACGATCCTGTCCACCCGCTCCCCGGGGACGGCGGCCTGGAGCCGCTTCTGTCCTCGCGTTTTCCCGCCCTGAGGACACGGGCGCCGCTGCGCACCCGACCCGATCGTCATGGTGACGGTGGATGCGCACGTGGTGGAGTCGCTGACCGCTCGCAGGCTCGCTCAGGAGGATGTCATCCACCTCCCGGTCGTCGTCGGTGAGGCGGGGGTGCGTATCGGCCCGGTGCTGGGTGGCGACGGCCCGTGCTCGACCTGCCTGAACCTGTGGGAGAAGGACGCCGATCCGTGCTGGCCGGCGCTGGCCACGCAGATGCGTACCCCTGTCCATGCCCGACGTCGAGCACCTGGTCCTGCACGAGGCCGCGGCGCTGACGGCTCGGGCCGTCATTGACACGCTCCTGGGACGACGGGCTCTTCCCCTTGACGTTGCTGCTGGCGACGTCGACCACGTCAGCGGGCCGGCCGAGCGCTCGGCGGCCTGGTGGGCGACGCACTCGGTGGAGGTCACCGGCCAGGAGCCCCTGGGGCGGCAGCGGTCGTGGAAGCGCCACCCGAGTGCCTGTGCTCGCAGCTGTGAGCGTTGCCGAACCGCAACGGTGCAACCACCGGTCGGCTCATGCTGCTCAGCTCCCGGCCTCGAAGTCCCGCAGGAGGGCGAGGACCGGTCCGCCGTACTCCTGGAGCTTGGTGGCGCCCACACCCCGGATGAGGGAGAGCTGGGGCAGGCTGGTGGGCTTGACGACGGCGATGTCGCGCAAGGTGGCGTCGGCGAAGACCGTGTAGGCGGGCTTGGAGCGCTCCTTGGCGACCTGTGAGCGCCAGGCCCGCAGCTCCTCGAACAGGGCGATGGTGCGCGGGTCGTTGCTGGCCTCGAAGTCGGCGGCGGACTGCCGGGAACGCTCCCTTGGCGCTCTGGCGGCTCCTGACGCCGGGAGGCGTCTCGGCCGCCATGGGCGAGTGGGCCGCAGGCCGTCCAGGAAGCGGGAGGGCTTTGCGGGCGGCTCGGCCACCGGCGTTGCGGGCCCGGGCGTAGGAGATGATGAGGTGCTCGCGCGCGCGGGTGACACCGACGTAGAGCAAGCGCCTCTCCTCCTCGATGGCGGCCTGCCCCTCGGCCAGGGAGATCGGCAGCAGGCCCTCGCAGGCGCCCACGAGGATGACGGCGTCCCACTCCAGGCCCTTGGCGGCGTGCAGGGAGGAGAGGTGACGCCCTCGACGGTGGGGGCGTTCTGGGCGTCGGCGCGCTCGCAGCTCGGTGTGGAAGGCGTCGAGGTCGGCGCCGCGGGTTCGGACCATCTCGTCGGCCAGGGCCACGAGGGCGTTGAGGCGTCCCAGCGCTCGCGCACGGCTCCGCGGGGAGCGGGCGGCCTCGCTCCATCCCTCACGGACAGGACGGTGCGCGCGTCCCTGGCCGAGGTCGCCGGTCAGGGTGGCCTTCTCGGTGCGGGCGGCGCCGAGGATGACGGCCATGGCGCGCTTGACCTCCTCGCGCTCGAAGAAGCGCTCGCCGCCACGCACGAGGTAGCCGATCTGGGCACCGGCCAGGGCCTGCCTCGAAGACCTCGGACTGGGAGTTGGTGCGGTAGCAGGATCGCGATCCGCTCAGGGGAACCCCGGCGGCCTGCAGGCGGCGCACCCTGGGCGACGGCGCCCTCGGCCTCGGCAATATCGTCGTCGTGGGCCCTCGAAGCGCACAGCGGGGCCGCTGGGGCGCTGGGCGACCAGCTCGACGGCGCCGGCCGGCAGGTGCAGGCCGTCTCCCCCTCGCCGTGAGCGCGAGAGGACCTGGTTGGCCAGGGAGACGACCTGCGGGTGGAGCGGTAGTCGCGGCTCAGGCGTACGGTGCGCGCGCCCTCGTAGCGGGTGGTGAAACCGGTGAGGAACGCAGGCGTGGCCCCGGTGAAGGAGTAGATGGTCTGGGAGACGTCTCCGACGACGCACAGCTGGCGGCGTCGCCCCAGCCACAGGTCCAGCAGGCGCTGCTGGAGCGGGAGACGTCCTGGTACTCGTCGACGACGAAGTGCTTGTACTGGCCGCGCACCTGGGAGGCGACGTCCTCGCGGTCCAGGAGGATGCCGATGGTCAGCAGGAGCACGTCCTCGAAGTCGATGACGCCGCGCTCGCTCTTGGCCTCCTCGTAGAGGGACAGCACCTGGGCGACCGTGGCGGCCTCCTGGCCGGCCACGCCGGTGCGGCCGGCGGCGACGGCGGCCTGAGCGTAGTCCTCGGGCAGGGTCATGGTGACCTTGGCCCACTCGACCTCGGCGGCCAGGTCCCGCACGGTGGCCCGGTCGGTGGGCAGGCCCAGGCGGCGGGCGGCGGCGCCGACCAGGGGCGCCTTGTGGGCCTGGATGTCGGGGCGGCGCCCGCCGATGGCGGTGGGCCAGAAGTAGGTGAGCTGGCGCAGGGCGGCAGCGTGGAAGGTGCGGGCCTGGACGCCGGGAACACCGAGGTCGGCCAGGCGCGATCGCATCTCGCCGGCGGCTCGGGCGGTGAAGGTGACGGCCAGGACCTGGGTGGCCTGGTAGGCGCCGGTGACCACACCGTGGGCGATGCGGTAGGTGATGGCCCGGGTCTTGCCGGTTCCGGCACCGGCCAGGACGCACAGGGGGCCTTCGAGGTGCTCGGCGACCCGCGCTGGTCGGGGTCGAGGGCCTCCAGGAGGCGGGCGGCGTCCAGCTGGGCGGCTGGCCGGCGCTGCGGCGAGGCCGGTCGGGGTCGGGGCGGGGGCGGTCGGGCTCATCGGGACCAGCCTGCCACGGGTGGACGACAAGAATCCGTGGTTGTCGACGAGGCCGGGGCGAGGAGAGGCGAATTCGCCGCCGTCGGTCGCTCCTGTCCGGCCGCCGTCAGCTGACGACGGGGCCGCCGTACCAGTCCTCGATGAGGAGCCGGGCGATGGAGGTGGGGCCGGGAAGGAGGATGCTGCCGTCGTCGACGCCGGCGGTGAGCCTCGTCACGGAGACGAGGCGTGCCTCGACGACCTCCCTGCCGTCGGGGGCGGGGCTGGTCCTCGCCGGGGGCCAGACGGGCGCGGCAGCCGAGCATGAGGGAGCGTGGGAAGGGCCAGGGCTGGGAGGCGACGTACTCGACGTCGGCCAGCGCGCAGCCCGGCCTCCTCCCACACCTCGCGGGCCACGGCGGCCTCGACGGACTCGCCGGCCTCGACGAAGCCGGCCACCACCGAGTAGCGCCGGGGCGCCCAGGTGGAGCCGCGCACAAGGAGGAGACGGTCGGACTCGTCGAAGACCGTCATGATGACGGCCGGGTCGGTGCGCGGGAAGTGAACGGTCGCGCAGTCGGTGCACCTGCGGGCCCAGCCGGCCTCGGTGACCTCGGTACGTCCACCGCAGGCCGGGCAGTAGGCGGAGCGGGCGTGCCAGGCGGCCAGGGCGGTGGCGGTGGTGGCCAGGCCGGCGTCGCGGGCCGTCATCTGGGCGCCCATGGCTCGCAGGGCGGAGAGCGGGTAGCGTTCCAGCAGGCGGCGCAAGTCGGGATGGTCGACGGCGGTGCCCTCGGCGTCGGAGCCGGTGGCGGGCGGTTCTGGGGGCATCGGGGACCTCGAGGGCCTGGAGGTACGACGACGGCGATCCAGCTGGGGCCGGTGGGGGCGCCGTCGTCAGAGAGCTCGCGGCCCATGTAGAGGATGGTCAGATCCGGGCAGCAGGTGGGCGCCGAGGGCTCCGAGGTAGCCGGCGCGCAGGTCCGGCAGCCTCCAGCCGCTGCGGGTGCCGGGGCCCTCCCAGGCGGTGGCGCCGGGGCTGCTGATAAGGCTGGGTGGGGTGAGGCCGTCGTCGGGCAGGTCGGGGTGGATGGCTGGGCCGGTCAGGGCGACGCGGCCGCGGGCGTCGACCAGCAGCAGGCGGGTCTCAGGGTCGGCGGCGAGGCGCTCTAGCAGCCCTGGGCTCACTGCGCCGCTCGGCGTCGCGGTCGGTGGCGGAGCGGGACAGGGCGAGCTGGTCGGTGCGCATGACCTCACTCTCCCATCCCGTGCTGCAACGCGCACATGGGCACACCTATACAGAGGGGAAAGGCGTCGGCCCCAGGCAGTGACGCCTGGACGCCCCTACCGGTACCGGAGTCAGTCCGGGAGGTTGGCCTCGAACGCGGCGGCGGTGGCGAAGGAGGCCTGAGTGCCTCGCTTGGTGACGGAGTCAGCGGAGTAGCGCACCGCCATCTCCAGGGAGCGCTCCACGTCGTCGGTTTGCACCAAGTGGTGGCTGAAGCAGCCGATGAAGGCGTCGCCGGCGCCGGTGGTGTCGCGCGCGGCGACGGGGACTCCGGGCAGGTGTCGTGCGCCGGCGTCGGAGAGCCACAGGGCGCCCCTGCTCCCCGAGGGTGACGATGACGTTGGGAATGCCGGTCTCGCGCAGGGTGGCGGCGGCCCGGCGGACGGCGTCGGAGGTATCGGTCGGCATGCCGGTGAGCATGGCGAGCTCGGTCTCGTTGGGGGACGATGTAGTCGCAGCCGCGGATCCGCTCCAGCTGGAGGTCGGGGTCGGCGGGAGCGGGGTTGAGCAGGACTGGGACGCCGTGCCTGCGGCCCAGGTCGATCGCCTCGTAGACGGTCTCCAGGGGAATCTCGAGCTGGAGGACGATGAGCCGGCAGGCGGCGATGTCCTCCTCGGCGTCACGGACGTCGGCCGGTGAGAGGTGGCCGTTGGCGCCCTTGATGATGAGGATCGAGTTGCGGGAGGCCCTCATCGACGAAGATCGGGGCGACACCGCTGGAGGCCTCCCGTGGCGAGCACGTGGGTGGTGTCGATGCCGTTGCGGGCGAAGTTGTCCACCGTGTTGGCGGCGAAGACGTCGTTGCCGACCCGGGTGAGCATGAGGACCCGTGAGCCCAGGCGGGCGGCCGCAATGGCCTGGTTGGCGCCCTTGCCGCCGCAGTCCATGCGGAAGTCGAGGGCCTCCAGGGTCTCGCCCTCGCGAGGCATGCGGCGGATGTAGGAGATGAGGTCGACCATGTTGGAGCCGATGACGGCGATGTCCTTGTCGGTTCGCATACCGTTTTCTCCGGGGTTCGAAGGGCAGGGGCTGAGTGGTGATCGCGGACGAGGAGTGAGGTGACGGGCGGCCGAAGCGAGACGCCCCGGTGATTGGATTCTGAGTATCAGACGAGATCCTGCCACATCGGTGGTGCGGGCCGTTGGTTGATCCCGACGCATGGGCCTGCACCGGGGCGATATCAGCGGGAAAGTCCGGCTCGTCCGGGCTGGGGAATAGGCTGGGGGCGTGCGCACCTATCTCGATCACGCCGCCACGTCCCCGGTCCGCCCCGAGGTGGCCCAGCAGATCGCTGAGGACCTGGTCGGTGGGCTCGGCGGCTGGGCGAACCCGAGCGCGCAGCACACCGCGGGCCGGCGGGCCGGGGCGTTGCTGGCGGAGGCGCGTGCACGGCTGGCGGGTGCCCTGGGGGTGGACGCGCACGAGGTTATGTTCACCTCCGGAGGTACGGAGGCCGATGCCCTGGTGGTCTCGGGCCGGGCGCGAGCGGTGCCGGGTGGGCGGCTGGTGGTCTCTCCGATCGAGCACCCGGCGGTCCTGGACTCGGCGCGGACCGCAGTGGCCGAGCTGGGCGCGGAGCTGGGCCTGCTGGAGGTCGATGCCACCGGACGAGTGGTGCTCGACTCGGTGGCCCGGGCGATGGCGCCCTCGGCTGACGCCGGCCGCTCCCACGTTTCCCTGGTCTCGATCATGACGGCGAACAATGAGACCGGCGTGGTTCAGGACATGGCGGCGCTGGTGGCACGCGTGCGCGAGGCCAGCGGTGCCGGGCGCCCCTAATGAGGCCGGTTACGTGCCCGTCCACCCGATGCTGTTGCGGCCCTGGGGAAGGTTCCCGTGGACTTCCATGGCTGGGGACTGGACGCGATGAGCCTGAGCGGGCACAAGCTGGGGGGCGCCGGTGGGTGTGGGGTGCTCGTGGCCCGCCGTGACCTGGCACTGACTCCGGCCACGGGCGGGGGCGTCAGGAGCAGGGTGTCCGCTCGGGTACGCAGGACGTGGTGGCGGCTCGGGCCCTGGCCTTGGCCGTGGAGCTGGCGGTCGCCGAGAGAGAGAGCAGGAGGCCCGGTTGGCGGTGCTGCGCCGCCGGCTTCTTGAACGGGTGAAAGCGCTTCCGGGCGTTCACGCCACGCTGCCGGAGGACACCGACCATGTGGCCTCCACGGCGCACCTGTGGTTCGAGGAGGCCGACGCCGAGGCCCTGCTCATGGCCCTGGACCTGGCGGGGATCGATGCGTCAGCGGGTTCGGCCTGCCATGCCGGGGTCGCTCAGCCGAGCCACGTGCTCCTGGCGATGGGCTTCGAGGAGGGGCCGGCCCGCTCCACGTTGCGCTGCTCCCTGGGCCGGGAGACTGGCCCCGACGACGTCGACTGGCTGCTCGCCGCGCTCCCCGCGGCTCTTGAGGGGCCAGGCGCGCTTGGAAAGTGACGCACAAGCCGCATTGCGAAGGTTGATTGTTCGGGCTTCCGCTCCCCTCTTTGATGCATCCAGCCCCCTCGCCTCCAATAGGCCCTTAACGAGCCCGAGGAGGTAGCCGCAGTCATCGTCCTGGAGGAAGCGCAGAACCGCCCAACGCTCTTCTGCCATAGTGGGAAGCATGCTCGGGCAGAACAAACGCATTGTGATCTGTTGCGCGAAGGTCCTTGGTGTCGGCGCCCCTGGCATGCGTCTCAACCGCGAGCACCTGGGCACTCACCAGCTCCTGGGGATCACAGCGGGCGCTGCCCTGGCCCCTCATCGTCCTGTACTGGTGCCGTAAGCACCCCGATGCCGTGCTCGGCACCCACCTTTGTCCTGTGCGCGCTACAGCTCGTCGTTGTCGACTCCCCGCTTCCTGCGGACCTTGCGGTCGCTGCGTCCTTCTATGCGGTCGGCCGGCGGGGCAGGCGCGAGCTCACGCCTGTCTGGGCGGCTGCCGTCGTCGTCGGCGCGGCACTGGGCGCGTGGGACTGGAACCGGGATGAGCTGGGAGTCGTCCCGCTCTCCCTCTGGGCTCAGGACATGGCGCAGGCCTTTGTCACTCAGCTGTGCGTCGCCGCTGCCACCTGGGGGCTGGGCAGGTTGGTGACGCAGCGCGGCCAGCTGCGGGCCAGCCGCCAGGCGGCGCACGACGCCGCGCTGCGTAACGAGATCGCCCGGGAGGTTCACGACGTCGTCGGGCACGCCCTGGCACTGATCGCCGTGCAGGCCGAGGCGGGTCACTACCTGGCAGCCGGCTCGGATGACATCGACGTCCCCGCCGACGAGCGACTGGAGCAGGCCGCGCAGGCTCTCAGGGCAGATCCGGACGACGGTGCGCTCGGCTCTGGCCGACACCCGCAGCCTCACCCGGACCCTGGCCTCTCCCCCACAACTGGGAGAACCACCAGGCGCTGCGGATTCCGCCGAGCCCGACGACGCCCGGCCCGCCTCCCAGGTCACCGATAAAACACTGCGTCCGATCCCGCGGATCTCCGACCTGCCTGGGCTCATTGACGACGTTCGCACGACCGGTCTCACGGTCACCCTGTCAGTGGACGATCGGCTCATCGAGCGAGGGCATGCAACCGAATGGCCTCAACCTTCTCAGCGCGCAGGCGCAGCTCGCTCTCTACCGGACGGCGCAGGAGTCCTTGACCAATGTGCTCAAGCACGCTGAGGCAGCCTCGGTCGAGGTGAGACTGGAGTACCGTGACAACGCGCCCGACAAGGGCGTGGTCCTGACCATCGCCGACCACCCCGGCACGGCCAGCAGTGGGACCTCTCCCCCGGCGTTCGGCAGTCATCTCTCGCCTGAGCCGACTCCGGCACCCGCCGGCAGGGGCCAGGGGCTGACCAACCTGCACCAACGCCTGGCGGTGGTCGGTGGATCCCTGAAGACGGGTCCCGGACCCGATGGAGGATTCATCGTGTACGCCCGCATCCCCACCAAGTCCTCGCAGCCGACACCCGTCAACCCGGAGGTGAGCTGATATGACCCGACCGCTGCGCATCGCGCTGGTGGACGACCAGGACCTGGTTCGCTCCGGCTTCCGCATGATTCTGGATGCCCAGAAGGACATGTGTGTGGTCGGTCAGGCCTACGACGGCGTCAGCGCCCTGGACATGGTCAAGGCCACTCACCCCGACATCGTCCTCATGGACATCAGGATGCCCGCCTTGGACGGCATCTCCGCCACCCATGCGGTTCTGGGCGGCCATCCCGACCTCAAGGTACTCATCCTGACCACCTTCGACCTGGATGACTACCTTGTGGCAGCGATGCGAGCCGGGGCCTCGGGATTCCTGCTCAAGGACGCGACGGCGCCCGAGCTGCTGGCCGGGATCCGCGCCGTGGCAAGGGGAGACTCGGTGGTGGCACCATCGACCACACGCCGGCTGCTGAAGCAGTGGTTTGCGCCCTCTGGTCCTACCGGTCCGGGCGGCCTCGGTGCGCAGAGCTGACGCCGTGCACACAGAGTCCATCGGTGCGCTGTCCGATCGGGAGAAGGAGATCGTCACCCTGGTGGGACGCGCGATGAGCAACGCCGAGATCGCGCAGCACCTTGTCCTGGCCGAGTCGACGATCAAGTCTCATCTCAACCGGATCCTGCACAAGCTGGAACTGCGGGACCGCGCCCAGCTCATTGTGCTGGCCTACGAGAGCGGACTCGTGCGCGTGGGCGAGTAACCCGGGACTGGCTGAGCGTCCCCGGTTGGAAACCGCCCCGACACCTTGCAACCCCGGGTGGAAACTGGCCCCCACCGGTCACGATGACCGTCGTCGGGCTCTACGGTCGGCTCCATGAGTACCAGCAACCGGTTCCATTTCCTCGACTCCTTGCGCGGCTTCGCCGTCGCAGGCATTCTCCTCGTCAACGCCGCCGATCTCATGTGCCTGGGACATGACGTCCCGGTCCGGCCCTTCCAAGCCGTCCCGTTGGCGGAGAACGTCCTGAACTTCCTGGTGGCGACCCGCTTCGTACCGATCTTCTCCTTCATGTTCGGAATGAGCATGGGGTTCGTCATCGATTCCGCGATCCGCCGGGGCGCCCCCGCCTGGAAGATCCTGCTGCGCCGCCTGGCCGCGCTCCTGGTGATCGGGCTACTCCACTCGATCCTCTATCCCGGTGAGATCCTGCGCGACTACGCGGTTGCGGGAGCCATCCTCCTGCCATTCGCCCTCAAGGTCCCACGCTCCGTGCGTCTGGTACTCGGTCTGCTGGCGACGGTCGGCGCCTACGCATTCTCAGGAGGAGGGACACTATCGCTGCCCGGGCTGTTCCTTCTGGGATCGGCGGCCCAGGCCTACGGCCTTCCGGCACGGCTCGAGCACGCCGACCGTCGGATCGGGGCGGCGGCGCTCATCTTCGCAGCCGCCAGCGCGGCCGCGATCCTCTGGCAAGCCACCCAGATCGGTGACCCCAGGTTCTCCACGCCAGGAGGTATTGCCGGTGGATTTATGGCCTGCTTGTACGTCTGCGTCCTGGCACTGCTGTGGCGCACACCAGTACGGTGGGTCCTGAGCACAGTGTTCGAGCCCCTGGGCCGTATGGCGCTGACCTGCTACGTCACCGCCACCTTCGTGATGGTGCCGGCAGGGCTGCTGCTCCATTCACGTTCGACCCAGGATACGGTTCCCGGACTCATCGTCGCCGCCGTGGTTCTCCCCGCCCAGTGGATTCTCTGCCGTCTTTGGCTCTCCCGGTTCACCCTACGGCCCCCTGGAGTGGGCGTGGCGCTGCATCACCTGGTGGCGGTGGATTCGCTGCAGCGCCCGCAGTCACAGCAGCCTGACAATCAGTCAGGTCCATACAGGTACGCTCGGTTACCGACGACCGGGGTAATGTAGATCCTGTCCTCCGTATCTCGGGATCCCGACGTTCCCGCACAGGAGAACAACGAAGAGACCGCCCCCTGGAGGATCCGCACTTCCACCGCATTACCCAGATCAGCACGAACAGGTGGAACCACCACGTCGTCGTCAAGACGATGGAGGCCGCGGAGAGCAGCTGGCTCAGGGACCCTCATTCACGCAGGCCACGAGTTCGCCGCCCGTTGATCGGCCCTCCATCGCGGCTCCTTTCGTGAATGACTGGGCATAAACACAATGACACGGACGACCACCCCTTTGTCGAGTCGAGCACGATGAACGGCATGATGTCGTTGTCCAGGCACTGCTGGAACATGCTCGGGCGCTACCGCCTCGTGTCCGCCCACCACGCTGGGAACGCGCTTGTACTCCCCCAACGGACAATGAAGAACACCGAGCATCGGCGCTGATCGCGCAGGGGCTGGGTGAAGCTGCGGGCATCAATGGCGTGCTCGTCAGTCGTGACAACTCCTTCCCCAGCACGATCCTACCTACGCCGGTCACCACAACGTCCCCTGGGTTCTTCCGGTTGCCCCGCCGCGGCCGACCTGCGGTAGCCTGCCACGGCCGTCGTCACCGACAACCACTCACCTGAAGGAGACCCTCGTGCGCGTCCTGGCCGCTCTGTCCGGCGGAGTCGACTCCGCCGTGGCCGCCGCGCGCGCCGTCGACGCCGGTCACGAGGTCGTGGGCGTCCACATGGCCCTGACCCGCAACCGGTCCCAGACCCGCTCGGGCTCGCGTGGCTGCTGCTCCATCGAGGATTCCGCCGACGCTCGCTGGGCCGCCCAGATCTTGGGGATCCCCTTCTACGTGTGGGACCTGTCCGAGGAGTTCGAGGAGCGCGTCGTGGCCGACTTCCTCGAAGAGTACCGCGCCGGCCGCACCCCCAACCCCTGCGTGCGCTGCAACGAGCGCGTCAAGTTCGACGCCCTCCTGGAGCGCGCCCCTGGCACTGGGATTCGACGCCGTCGCCACCGGCCACTACGCGCGCCTGAGCGGCGGCGCCGCCTCCGGCCGCCCCGGCGACACCAACGGCCTCACGCTGCGCCGCGCCGTCGACGCCGCCAAGGACCAGTCCTACGTCCTGGCGGTCTCCGGCCGCGAGGGCCTGGCCCGGGCCCTCTTCCCGCTGGGCGACGCGCCCTCCAAGGCGCAGGTGCGCGCCGAGGCCGAGGCCCGCGGCCTTCCGGTGGCCTCCAAGCCGGACTCCTACGACATCTGCTTCGTGGCCGACGGCGACACGAGAGGCTTCCTGACCCGCTCGCTCGGCGCCAGTGAGGGCGCCATGGTCTCCCCGACGGCGAGGTGCTGGGCACCCACCAGGGCTACTTCGGCTTCACCGTCGGCCAGCGCAAGGGTCTGGGTCTGTCCCGCCCAGCCGACGACGGCCGCCCCCGCTACGTCATCGAGACCCGCCCGGCCACCAACGAGGTCGTCGTCGGCCCTGAGGAGCTGCTCAGCCGCACCACGGTCGACGGCGACGGGCTCGTCCTGCTGGCCGAGCCCGAGCCACTCACCGGTGACTCTGATACCCCCACCGTCGGCTGGCAGGAGGCCAGCGTCCAGGTGCGCGCCCACGGCCGTCCGGTCTCGGCGCGAGTCCGTGTCGATGAGGCCGCAGGCCTCCTGCGCGCCGAGCTGGCTACTCCCCTGCGCGGCGTCGCCGCTGGCCAGAGCCTGGTTGTCTACGGCGGCGCCAACGGCGACCAGGTCCTCGCCCAGGCGACCGTCACCTCCGCACAGGTCCCCAGCCGCGCTGTCGCCTGATCTCACGGGCGTCTCTGGGGCTTCCGCCGCACCAGCGCCGTGCAAAAGGACTAGGGGTTGAGACACCCCGGCGCCCAGCAGGACCATCAGAGAAAGGGACCTCCCACCATGCCAGCCGACACGCCCGCCGATTCCCCGTCGGACACGCAGCCCGGCTCCCGTCTGATCCTCACTGCCCCCGGCCCCGGGGCGCTACATCGCTCACCGTCAAGCTCGCTGGCCCCAAGTCGCAGATCGTCATCCCCAAGGAGGTCCGGGAGATCTTCAACCTGGCTCCGGGGGACAACCTGCTCCTCCTGGCGGATCGCACCCAGGGGATCACCCTGGTCAATCCAGCCGACTACGCCGACGTGGTCGCCGCCGCCTTCGACGCGGCCGCCCCCAAGGCCGGCGGCGTCGAGGTGCCCGAGGCCACGGCGTAGTCACCGCACCTCAAGCACCTCGGCGTCGAGCTCACTCAGTCCCGTTCAACGGAGGCAGGTGTGCCTCTCAATCGCGTGCACCGCCCACCAGGCCAAGGCCGCGGCCATGATCGGTGCCGCCACTACGGAACCGATTCCCACCAGATGCGGTTCCTGTCCCCCTTGGACGGCCTCGATGAACTGCGGGAGCATCATGCGTGCGACGATCCGCCCGCTGGTCACATCGAACGACAGCGGGAGCAGCATCGTGGCGACCAGGGCCACAATCTGGTTGACCGCGTAGAGGACAATGAAGCCGACTGCGGGCGCCCCGAAACCAAGCCGATTCCAGCGCCCCTGCGCTCCAATGCTCATCACCGCTGCGACCTCGATGATCATCACGACAACGCCCCTCAACCACGGTCAGCCCGTAGAAGGTCAGAACGCCGGTTCCCACCATGCTGATCATCTGACGCACCGGCTCGAGAAACTGCTCCAGCGTGGTACCGAGAAGGTACGCATAGCTGGCGAGCCAGCCGATACCGAGAAGCGTCGCCACCGCGGCCGACGCCAGCACCGCGATGACCGCGTACAGCGTCTTGGCGGCGAACACGGAGCGTCCCTTCACCGGCAGGCTCATGGTGAGATAGCCGCGGGCTCCGTACATGGACGTCCAGTACTCGATACCGGCCCTGGACACTTACGACGGCGGGCATGGCCACGAGCGCCACGAACGCGCCAACCAGCGCATCGAGGAGAGTAGCAGGAAGCTCGAGCAGGCTCATGAGCATGGCACCGGCCGCGACGGCCCCGATGATCCCCACGACTCCGGCATTGCGCCGAGCCTGGGTTCGGACCTCCTCCATGAGCAGTGTGGTAAGCATCAGCGGCACTTTCCTGAACAGGGGCGTCCAGGCTCATACCGCGGTCCTGGCGCAGGTCGTCTGGGCGTCGCCCGCCAGCAGCAGGCGCCCGTCCTTGAGGAAGACGACGGAGTCGATGATCGGCTCAACGTCGGCAATGAGGTGGGTGGAGATGAGCATGAGGGCCTCAGGGTCGAAGTCGCGCAGGATGCCGCTCAAGATGACATCCGGGCGGCGGGGTCGACGCCGAGATCGGCTCATCGAGGAGGTAGACGCGGGCTCTGCGAGACATGGCCAGGCTGATGCGCAGCTTCTCCCCATGCCCCTGCTCATCTCCTTGAGCGTGCGGTCAGTGGGCAGGTTGAAGAAGCGCACGAGCTCGGCGGCCTTGTCGGCGTCGAAGTCGGCGAAGAAACGCCGGTACTGAGCGATGGCCGCCGAGGCGGTCAGGCCGGAGGCCAGGAAGCTCGCATCGGGCAGGAAGGAGACGAGCGCCTGGACCGGGACCGGGATCATGTCCGGCGATACGGACGCGGCCGTCGTGAGTCGGCCAGGACCCCGGCCAGGATCTTGAGCAGAGTGGTCTTGCCCGATCCGTTGGAGCCCATGAGGCCGACGATCCGCCCGGGCGGGAGATCGAGGCTCAGCCCGTCCAGGGCAGGCCGGCCCCGATAGGTCTTGGTGAGGTTCTCGACGACGACCAGCGGCGCGGCGCCGTCGAGGGAGGGAATGGCGGCAGGTCTGCTGAGGGTGTGTGCGCTCATGACGCATCTCCTGTTGTCTGGCGGCCCTGGCGGTCCGGAGCCCACCAGCGCTCGGCGACGAGCGCTGTGGTCTGGTCCAGGTCCATGCCGATGGCGGTGAGGGTGTCGTATAGGCGTCCGTGGCCCCGGAGGCCAGGCCTCGGCGCACGGAGTCGATGACGCTCGCCCTTGTGGTGACGAAGCGCCCGGCGGTGCGTTCTGTGGCGGTGAGCCCCTCACCGTCCAGTGCGCCCAGTGCGCGCTGAACGGTGTTGGGGTTGACTCCGGTGCCCGCAGCGAGCTCGCGCACGCTGGGGACCTTGAGCCTGGCGGCCACTGGCCGGAGACGATCCGGTGACGGAAGTCGTCGGCCAGCTGGACCCAGATCGGACGGGAGTCGTCGAGATCCATGGCTCTCCTGGTGCTCGGGGACGGGACTGCTCATGAGCGCAGCACGGACGACCTCGTCAGGCCTTCTGTATCACTGCACTAACACAATGACACAGATCGACGTCGTCGTCAACCTCAACCTTCAGACACGCCACCCCGCCACCTCAGGCGCAAGCAACATGCGACCATGTAAATACGACACAGTTTTGCAGGTCGAAAACAAGTCAAATAAAACCCGCTGGGCACCTCTAAAGCAAAAGAACGCACTCAAATATCTACCAATTGATCGATCATCTATTTTCGCCTTTCGATCGACTTGTTTCCTTCTACGCATGCCCATGTCTCCGTCTCCCTGAATCTCCCCGTCTCATCCGAGTCCTCTCCCACTTCTCTCGCATCCCACCACCATCGCAACGCCGCAGGGACGTCTGGCGATCCTGGGCGTCATCGTCGCCCCGGTCCTGGCGCCAGGCACAGGCCTATGGGCGCTGACACGCGGCTCTGACCCGCCTCGCTGGTCAAGGCACCACTGCTCAAGCGCCCAGCAGGACCTGTCCAACCTCGGCAAGGAGCCCACGGCGGCGCTCCTTCGACTCCAACGGCACAACGGCGATCCTCAGCCAGCAGCTGATGGTCCTAAGAGTGATCGCGGATCGCCGGAGACGCTGGTAGCCCTGAACGTGGCTCATCGGCCTCCTACGCCGCCTGGCAGGTTCCCGTCCCCGACGAGGTGGCGCGGGCAGAGTCTCAATTGCAAGATGAGTGCCAGACTCTCGACTGCGGGAGCGGGTCAGCGTCGATCTGATCTCCGAATCAACACTCCCGCCGCCGTCGACCGTCTCGCTGCTGAACCGCCCCTTCCCCCGTCATGAACAGGACCGCCAGCAACCGGGGCATCCAGCACGTCGGCCGACGAATCAGCCTCGACCGTGCCGTCCAGCGCCGCTTCTTCTGAGCACTCCCCAGAGGCGTCCTCACCGGTATCTACCGATCCGTCACCCGGGGCCCGCAGCAGCCTCTTCTGCTGGCTCGCGGCGCGCTGTCGGCGTCAGGCGCCCCAGCACAGGTACTCAGCGCCCGCCTCGGTGCGGCTGGGGATGCTCTACAGGCGACGTACCACTGTCCGTGAGCAAGGACGGCGCCGTGAGTATCAACAAGTGACAAGGTGTCTCCGGTCTGGCTCTGGACGGTTCCAAGCCGGTGTGGGCGGCGTGGTCGAAGCGCCTCGCAAGCTCGTCGGCGTCAATCTTCCAGTCGACCGCGAGGTATGGGTCGTCAGCGACGGCATCACCGTGGGCGCCTCGACGGCACCACTGTGCCGTGGTCGAGCAAGCCGCCCCTGACGGCGTGGGTGCCCTTAACGGGTTGGGCACCGAGGCCCCACCACGCTGGCAGATGAGCAAAGGGCCACCGTCATGGCCCACCCGGACCTGCTGCGCGCCCTCGACCCTCGTCGACGGCTCCGCGATCTGGCAGATCTCCACGCCGGTGACGTCCTGGGCGGCCGGTGATGGTTACGTCGTGGTCTTCAACGGCTCGACGACGTCGGTCCTGGCCTTCGACCCGGTCTCGAGCTCCACCGCGCGCCACGGCATTCGCCGACCTCGGCCCCGGTCTCCTGCAGACGCCCCCGACCCGAAGGAGCTTGAGAACGCGAGCCTCGACGTCCCGGGCATCTGCGCGGAGGCCGCGCCGAGGGGGCGGGGATGACGAGGGCCGACATGGTCGAGCAGGCCCCGGAAAGACGCAAAGTCACGTTCTCCGACGGCAGGCCAGCGGCACCGCCAGAGGTAACTGGTGGGTGGCGGCTCGTCGAACACGATCGCCATGAAATCGACCCAGCAGGGCCTGTTCGGCACCTCACCGGTGATGGTCACCGTCCTGACTGCAACGCCGACCCTCCTGACTACGGCTTCGATGTTCTCGCGCGCTCACAACGCCGACAAGGAGATGGTCGGCTCCTCATGATGGAGGGCAGCAACGAGATCGGTTACGTGCCCACCCCGCGCCTGGAGAACCTGCGTGTCGTCGGCGGCACCGTCATCTTTCGACGAGCCGCAGCTGCGGCTCTACGGTGACAGAGTCCTGCACGACCTGGCGGCGGCAGCGCCTCGGCGACAGTCACCGCACAGTGGGACGGTCAGGGCCCTCGACGCTCGCCGACGTCGTCTACTACATTCCCGGGCAGCCTGCTCATGAGTGGGGACCACCGGCGCCCGTCCCCGGCCGAGGTGCAGAAGCGTCTGTGACGCCCTGCCTCAGGGCAGGACGACAAGGCGCGGGCAGCACCGATCCCACGATCCTGCCTCATGGATCAACGCCCGCTGAACGGGTGGGCACGGGCGACACGATGCGTAGCGCCTTCCCGCCTGAGGGAGGCAAGGTGGTTGCCTCGCCCGCTGGCCGGTCCAAGGACTCCTCAGGCGCTTCGGTCGCCGACCCATGGACCTGGATCAGGGAACGATCATCTGCCCAATCGCCTGGACGATCCGTCCAAGCCATGGATGGCACCCAGGTCGAGTACGAACAACAGTGAGCAGAAGCAGTACGGGTCCTGGCTGCTGCGAGCTCGGTACATGGAGCGGTCCAGGATCACCCACCTGCAGTACAAGGTCAACCGATATCTCGCACGCGCTGTGGGGCGCCCCACAACATCGTTGAAAAAGCTGTTCCAGCCGCGCAGCGTGGCGAGCTCCCCGACGAGCTGGGGCACGACCTCGGTGACGTCGCCGACGACACCGAAGTCGGCCATCTCGAAGATCGGGGCCTCGGGTCGTCGCAGATGGCGACGACGGTGCCGGCTCCCTGAATACCGCTGGTGTGGTGGACGGCGCCGGAGACGCCGAGCCCGATGTACAGGCGCGGGGGAGACGGTCTCACCGGTCTGGCCGATCTGGGCGCTGCGCTCGATCCAGCCCTCGTCACAGGCCACGCGGGTGGCGCCGACGGCGGCGTTGAGCGGCCTCGGCCAGGGGATCGGACCAGGTCGAAGTCGCCATCCACGCCGCGGCCGCCCACGACGACGGTGCGAGCCTCACTCAGGACCGGGCCGGAGGCGACGGAGGCGGCCTCGCGCGAGACGAGGCGTACTGCGGCAGCCTCGGCGCTGACGGGCACCTCGAGGGGCTCGGCGGTCAGCGGCGCACCGTCGGCAACGGTGACCTCGACGATCCCGGGGCGCACGGCGATGATCGGGGCGCTGCCGGCCGAGCCCACGGAGGCGGTGGTGGACCAGGAACCCGACAGGACCAACTTGGAGCGCGCGCAGCACGGAGTCGTCCCCGCACCTGGCCGCCTCCAGGGCGGTGGCGTCGCGAGACGCAGGCCGAGCCGAGCAGGACAGCGGCCCGCCCGGCCAGCTCCTTACCGCGGTAGTCGGACACGACGAGGACCGCGGCGGGTGCCACGGCGCTCACGGCCGCCACGACGGCGTCGGCCGCGGTGGCGGGCAGGTGGGCGGACTCGCCCAGGTCGGCGGTCAGCAGGCGGGTGGCTCCTGCGCCGGACAGGACCGCAGAGGCCGGCTCGCCCAGAGGCTGGAGACTCAGGGCGACAACGTCACCGCTGGTCAGGGGCCCGGGCGGCGGTGAGCAGCTCCAGGCTGGGGCCGGTGGGGCGGAACCAGCCCTCGGAGGTCTCAAGGTCGACGAGGACGAGGATGGGGGCGTCGAGCATGGTAATCCAGCTTTCTTTCGCAGGTGGTGTAAGACGACGGGGCAACTGGGCAACGAGGTGTGCGCCGGCACCCCTGCTGAGGGGCACGGGCGGGCGCTGCGCCTCACCGTCAGACGAGCTTGTTCTCCACGAGCCAGGCGGCGAGCTCGCGGCCCGCCTCCCCGGCGTCGGTACGGATGATGCCGGCCTCGCGGGCGGGCCGGGCCCCGTCGTCGACGACCTTCACGGCCGTGTCGTCGACCTGCAGGCCGAGCTCGGAGGCATCCCAGAAGTCGATGGGCTTCTTCTTCGCGGCGCGCATGGCGGCGAAGTTGGGGTAGCGGGGCTCGTTGGCCTGGTCGGTGACGCTGACCAGGGCGGGCAGCGGCGCACTGACGACCTCGCGGACGGTACCCACGGTGCGGGTGATGGTTACGGCGCCGCCGTCGACCTCGAGCCGGTTGGCCAGGGTCAGGGCGGGCAGGCGCAGGGCGGCCGCCAGCGCGCCGGGCAGCATCGAGGTCAGGGGAGTCCAGGAGGCCATGCCGGTGACGACCAGATCCACCTCACCGATGTGCTCGATGGCGGCGGCCAGGACCCGGGCGGTGGTGACGACGTCGGCTCCGGCCAGGGCGTCGTCGGCGACGACGACTCCGGAATCGGCCCCCATCTGGAGGGCGCGGCGCACCCCGTCCTCGGAGTCCTCGGGTCCCATGGTCAGAGCGATGACCTCACCGTCGGCATCCTCGGCCAGACGGACGGCGGCCTCAACGGCGTTCTCATCGAGCTCGTTGAGGACATCCTCCTCGCCTCGCACGAGCCGGCCGTCCTCGATACGGCGCTCCGGACTGCACGTCGGGAACGTGCTTGATGCAGACCACGATTCTCATGGGCTCAAGGTTGCCATAACAGCAGCATCTCGCCACTGAGCGCTGAGTCACCCTGACACGGTGTCAGCGAACTGATTACCGGCGACAACATGATGGCGGGTGTTGACGATGCCATCGCGCTGTGGCGCCTAAACGCGACGCGGCACACTCGCACGAGTGAGACCTCACTGCCCCTCAAGTGGTGGCCATCGGCGGGTGCCAGGACAATGGGCCCCATGCCTTCGACGCCTGAGCCCTCTCCAGCACCGCGCGCCGAGCTGCCATCAGCTCCTGACCACGGGCTGGGCGTCACTCTCAGCGGTGACGGCGCGGACTTCGCGGTCCCGCCCCCACGCCACAGCCATGGACCTGTGCCTGCTGACCATGGGAGACGACGGCACCGTGGCGGAGGAGACCCGGATCGGGATGCACGGGCCCTTGCGGGGCGCCTGGAGCGCCCACGTCCCCGGCGTCGGCGCCGGACAGCGTTACGGCTACCGCGCCTACGGGCCGTGGAACCCGCACGAGGGGCTGCTCCACAACCCCGCAAGCTGCTGCTGGACCCCTACGCCCGCGCTCTGGACGGACAGGTGGACCTGGGCCCGTCCGTCTACGCCCACGAGGTCACCGACGACCTGGTCCCCGCGGCAGAGCCGTGGCGACCCTCCCACCTGGACTCGGCCGGTCACACGGTCGTCGGCGTCGTCACCGGTGACACCTTCCCGGTGGTGTCGGGCCCGCGCGTGCCCCGCGAACGCACCATCATCTACGAGGCCCACGTCAAGGGCCTGACCTACCAGCTGCCGGGCGTGCCCGAGGAGCTGCGCGGCACCTACGCGGGCCTGGCGCACTCGGTGACGGTCGAGCACCTCAAGGGCCTGGGGGTCACCACGATCGAGCTGCTGCCGATCCACGCCTCGGTGACCGAGCCTTTCCTGACCAAGCGGGACCTGACCAACTACTGGGGTTACTCCACGCTGAGCTACTTCGCGCCCGAGCCCTCCTACGCCACGGCCGCGGCGCGCGCCGCCGGCCCGCAGGCCGTCCTGGACGAGGTGCGCGGCATGGTCTCCATGCTCCATGAGGCGGGCCTGGAGGTCGTGCTCGACGTCGTCTACAACCACACCTGCGAGGGCGGCGTCGATGGCCCGTCGTTGAGCCTGCGAGGTCTGGACAACCTGGACTACTACCTGCACGCCCCCTACCTGCCGGCGCAGTACATGGATGTCACCGGCACGGGCAACACGGTGGACTTCCGGGCCACGGGTGCGATCCGGATGACCTTGGACTCGTTGCGCTACTGGGTCACCGAGGTCGGCGTCGACGGCTTCCCGCTTCGACCTGGCAACCACCCTGGGGCGCCACGCCGCGGAGTTCTCCTCGCGCCACCCACTGCTGACGGCGATCGCCACTGACCCTGTGCTCAGTACCGTCAAGCTCATCAGCGAGCCGTGGGACGTGGGCCCCGGCGGCTGGCGCACCGGTCAGTTCCCCGAGCCCTTCCAGGACTGGAACGACCACTTCCGCGACACCACCCGCTCCTTCTGGCTGCACGACGCCTCGGAGATCTCCAGGGCCGCCTGGGCTCGGACCTGCGAGACCTGGCCACGCGCCTGTCGGGCAGCGCGGACCTGTTCAGCCACGGAGAGTTCCCCGGGGGGCGCGGTCCTCTGGGCTCGGTGAACTTCGTCGCCGCGCACGACGGCTTTACCCTGCGCGACCTGGTGGTCTACGACCACAAGCACAACCTGGCCAACAAGGAGGACAACCGCGACGGCACCTCCAACAACCGTTCCTGGAACCACGGTTTTCGAGGGGATGTCGTCGAGGGCATCAACGGTGGGCCGATCGAGTGCTGCGCCGCCGATCCATGCGCAACCTGCTGGCCACGGTGCTGCTGAGCGCCGGCACGCCCATGCTGCTGGGCGGCGACGAGATGGGCCGTACCCAGCAGGGCAACAACAACTGCTACTGCCAGGACTCGGTGCTGTCCTGGGTGGACTGGAACCTGAGGTCTGGCAGCGACCTGGTCGCCACGACGCGCTTCCTCATCCACCTGCGCCAGACCCACCCGGTGGTGCGTCCTTCGCGCTTCGCCACCGGGCAGGTCCTCGAGGGCGACACGATCCCGGACCTGGCTTGGTACCGGGGTGACGCCGCACCGATGGACGGGGAGTCCTGGCACGATCCGCACACGCGCGTGGTTCAGATGCTGCGCTCGGGCCAGCCCTGGAACGACGACGACATGCTCGTGGTCATCAATGGCGCCCTGGATCAGGTCGACGTCGTCCTCCCGGAGGGCGCGGCACCGACTGGCACCTGGCCTGGGACTCGACCTGGGCGGTCCCTCAGCCCCACACGCCCCCTTCTCCCAGGCGCGTCGCGTCAGCCGCAGCCCTCAGGACACGGAGGCGGACGTCATTGTTGAGACTGACGGCGCGGGTGAGGTGAAGGATGTCAAGACCGTTCCCGGCGGTCCTGCCGGGCACACCCCCGAGAGTCTCACGGACTGCCACCAGGACCGTCCCGGAGACACGACGATGCTGGAGCCGCTGTCACTGCGGGTCTACTTCTCCGGTGAGCCCTTGGAGAGCCTGGCGACGGGCGCCCAGGAGGACTGAGTCGGCACCGAGGTCACCCAGCACCTGGTGCGATCAGGGGAGCGGTGACGTCATCTCCAGATTATCCTGGCTCACGCTCAACCCTACGGACGATAGTCACGCTCCACAGCGTCCACAGCCACGTATATCGATGAGCACAACTCTGCGCTCACGCATTTCTTAGAGGTCGCGCCAGTAAACTGTGGAGGCGCCTTAGAGGTCTCCACCTTCATCGAAGTAGCGCTGCTCAGCCTCCGTCAGATCCATCATCGCAGGAGACTCGATAACAACATCAATGAACCTGCGAGTGCCTCCGAGAACAATACTGACACGGGAGCGTAGGTTCCACACGTTCAAGGCTCCGACAGCGCTCGACTCCGTACTGCTTTGACCGTACAGACTGTTGAGTGCATCAACATAGGCCTTATACTGTGAGCGAATAATGTGATCGATCTGAGGTTCTGCGTCACTGTAAAGTCGGGTAGTCAGATTGAAGTTAATTTCAGAGGCGATAGATCGGTCGTCGGGATCCACAGCAATGCTTCCATCTTCTTCGCCTCCACTGACCGCGGTGATGAAAAAGCGTCCGTCGTCTGGTGCTGGTTTCCAGCCGAATTGGTCTCGGAGGGCGAATGCCTCGTTGATGGTCATGGGCCATCTGTGCTCGGCGATAGCACGGATGATCGCCACCCCCTCATCAACAGAGTAGACACGGAACTGCTGGCACCCAAATGCCGGTATCGACTGATTCAACTCAAACACCGTCCGTTTATGACGAGTCGATTTCTTTCACAGAACTTACTCAACTCCTAAGTACTGCTGGAATGGCTTCATCAAGATACCACATCCAGAAAGCGCGACGCGCCTCAACGCTAACCTGATCTACAGGCATCCAGTTCATGGCACCTGCAGCGGCGCTGGCGCAAGTGTAGCTGGTTTCATAACTGTCAGGAGCTAGTTCTTCGTCATCAATATCGTTATCCGCGGTATCATAATCTGGGTTCCGATAGCAGGCAGAAATCACCATCAAGGTGGCTGCGTCGGCTACCATTAGCGCTGGATTGGTGACCGCATTCGACTCAACAGATGTACTCAAGTCCTGAAAGAAGTAGAATGCCTCGTCCTCTGCGGCCTCTGGATCCACACTCTTCTTCATAAGGGAGTGGGTCAGCTGCAACATTCTATCAATACCAGGGTTCGTCGGAAATATATGCGACCATATCGGTTTCACGTGATTGACGCACAAAATCTTGAGTTGCGTCCGATTCAGATAAGAAACTTCGAAATTGTCGGGATCGTTCATTGAAATCCAAATACGCTTTCGATCCCCCAAAGACAGAATTCCTTTAGGGTTGTTAGAAAGATTGGTGCGGGCCTGTTTGATTGACTCACTTACAGTTAGCATGTTAATCATAGCCATTTCCTCCTTTTGTAATCTAGTGGATTCCGGCGATAGGTTGACCGGCAGGTACTTGAAGTCCGGATGATGTAACGACCGACCCGTCCGTTTTGAATATCCATGTTCCGTCTGGGTCGGTGACATACCAGTCTCTGCGCTGATATTGAGCCAAACTTCGGAACCAGTCTTGACAATCTGCGCACATAGCCTTAGATACACCGATGTGTGGCCATTCGGCATTGAGTGCCATCTGTCGTTCGGCATGTGATGCAAAATACTGCCCAGACACTCCCTGGTCTCTAAAATAAGGAGTTCTCGGATGTCCCATCTCGTCGGTGACTTGAAGCACCTCCTCGACATTAGGGTCCAGGAATCCTGGAGGGCGATCTTTCGACCAGCCACTGAGTGCGTCGTTGTTGCGGTCGGACGAAACGACTTTAGGTCTATTTCGACCCGTTTTTGGTAGTTCTTGCTTGACTCGTGCGGCTCGTGTGTGTGCTGCTTGTGATTCTGCGACGTGTTGGGCTTGGGTTCTGGCTGCTGTGCGTTCGGTGGCTTGGGCGGCCTTTCTGCTTCCTTGTCTCAGGGCGGTGCGGTTGGCGGCCATGTCTGTGGCGGTGGTGCGGGTCACGCTACCGGCTCCTGCTGCCCCTAGGGGGATGAAGGTCATGGCCAGGTCGAGCCCGTCGGTCAGGGCAGCTGTCCCAGGGGTCAGGTTCCTCAGGTAGCTGGCCTTGGCCGCGGCCGGGTTGTTGAGGTAGGAGGCCAGGCCGTGTCCGTGGGCCATGGCCCAGGTCATCACGCCCGACGGCTCCCATGGCCAGGGCGAAGGAGGCCCCGGCGGTCATCAGCAGCATCACGCCCAGCGCCGTGACCAGCAGCTGACCCATGGGGCCCCAGAGAGTCCCACCACCGGGCCAGCTCGTCGAGCAGGCCGGCGAAGAACGCCGGGTCGGTGTCGCCGGTCAGCAGGGAGGAGCCGATGTCCTGGGCGACCAGGGTCCCGTACCACAGGCACAGCAGCCCCACGGCCAGGCAGACCGTCAGGGGTGGCGGCCGCGAAGGTCCGGCGGGTGGTGGGTTCGGTCCCGGGGGTGGTGGCGGCCATGGCGTCTCGGCGGGCGGCCATGACCTGGGCGGCGGTGAGGCGGCCCTCGATCATGCGCTGGGGGGCGGGTCATGCGCCGGTCTCCGTAACCGCGGGCGATGACCACCAGGTCACTGTAGGAGTAGGCCACCAGGGCCACGGCCGCCTCAGCGGCGCGCGTATGAAGGCCGGCCCACCCATGGCCCGTCAGGGCAGGCACCCGGGGCGCCTCGACAGCGGTGGTCCCCCACCGGCCCGGTGCGCAGGCGCCTGCGGGCGTCGGTGAGCTGGCACAGGACGAACAGGACCATCGAGTAGACGACCAGCGAGCCGCCCCGCCCCGAGGCCTGCCACAGCCACCCGACCCAGCCGGGGATCCCGTCACCACCGTCGGTGAGCCAGGACACCGAGGCCAGGGAGGTCACCGAGGCGTTGTAGGCCGCGTGGTCGACCACCACCTGCACCAGCACCGCGCCCGGCAGCACCCAGGCCACCACCCGCCCCAGCAGGTTGCGAGTGCGCCACGCCACGATCCCCAGGCCGAGGGCCATCGCCACCGTCATGGTCGACACGTGGTGACCCACCCCCAGCGGGCTGGCGCCCTCCCGCCGGCCAGCCACCCCAGCGGGCTGTCACTGTCCCACAGGCGAAAGGACCCGGCCGTCCAGGGGTTGAGCGAGTAGCCCAGGCCCTGACCTCCCAGCAGCCAGGAGACCAGCCCCTCAGGAGCCAGGCGCCTGGAGGCGTCCTCAGCCACCGTGAAGCCCGCCCCGGCCGCGTAGCCCAGCAGCGCCCAGTCCACCGCCGCCAGGCGCCGCACCCGCCCCGGAGCCACCAGCGCCACCACCACCAGCGGCACCAGCTTGCCCGGCTCCTCCACGAAGGCCGCCAGAGCAACACTCACCCCGTGATCACTCGTGGTCATTCCCCGGCCGCCGCCACCGCCTCGGTGGCCTTGGCCACCACCAGCGCCCACGGCACACCCAGCGAGAACATGACACTGACCAACCGCCACGAGACGGTGCGGGTCCGCGCCAGCAGCACCACCACCCCCAGGCAGGCCAGCATCCAGACCACCGGCACCAACGCCACCGCCAGACGCGGCACCACCACCAGCGCCACCACCACCAGCGCGATCGTGACGCGCTGACAGATCCTCGACAGCCGGAACAGCCCCCGAGCCAGCCCCTCATGACGCCCCAACCACCCCTGCCAGGCCCACACCACCGCTGCCAGGCCTCCGGCGCATACTCCAACGACCCCACCGGCCGCCCCCACACCCACGCACCCACCACACCAGAACCACCAGACCAAGACACCAAGCACCACCCCACACCACCACCCCGAACAACATCAGGGCGCAGACGGCGACTTCAGAGTGTTCGCCCCTGTTCTTCGCACTCTTCATCGGATACGACACGGAAGCCCAGGACGCTGGGACTCACCAACCCGGACCGGCCGCCTCCACACCAGCGTCGAGACCGCACCCCCTAGGATGAGGCCATGACTCAGACTCCTACCGCGGCCGAGGAGGCCCTGGCCAACGCCACCGATGACGCCTCCCTGGCCCGATCCATCGCCCGTTCCGCCGAGATCGAGGCCGATATCGCCGTCAACCCCGGCCGCTACCGGATGTTCACCGGGGTCCGCCCCACCGGGAACATGCACCTGGGCCACTACTTCGGCACCATGCACTCCTGGAAAACGATCCAGGACGCGGGCGTGGACACCTGGATCCTCGTGGCCGACTACCAGGTCATCACCGACCGCGACGCCGTCGGCCCCATCCGCGAGCGCGTCCTGTCCCTGGTCACCGATGCCCTGGCCGTGGGCGTGGACCCGCAGCACTCGACGATCTTCGCCCACTCGGCTGTCCCGGCCCAGAATCAGCTGATGCTGCCCTTCCTGTCGCTGGTCACCGAGGCCGAGCTCCACCGCAATCCCACGGTGAAGTCCGAGCTGGAGGCCACCGACGGACGCGCCATGAGTGGTCTGCTGCTCACCTACCCGGTCCACCAGGCCACCGACATCCTCTTCTGCCAGGCCAACCTCGTGCCCGTGGGCAAGGACCAGCTCCCCCACCTGGAGCAGGCCCGTCTCATCGCCCAGCGCTTCGACAAGCGCTACGGGCGGGCCGTCAAGGAGCACCCGGTCTTCCGCCGCCCTGAGGCCCTTCTCAGCGAGGCCCCGATGCTGCTGGGCCTGGACGGGGAGAAGATGAGCAAGTCCCGACGCAACACGATCGAGCTGGGCATGAGTGCCGACGAGACCGCCAAGGCCCTCAAGAAGGCCAAGACGGACTCCGACCGCGTCATCACCTACGACCCCACTGGCCGCCCGGAGGTCTCCAACCTGCTGATGCTGGCCTCCCTGTGCGGTGCGGGCGCACCCGAGGAGATCGCCGAGCGCATTGGCGACGGCGGCGCGGGCACGCTCAAGAAGGTCACCACGGAGGCCGTCAACGAGTTCTTCGCCCCCATCCGGGCCCGCCGCGCCGAGCTGGCCGCCAACGAGGACTACCTCCTGGAGGTCCTGGGGCAGGGCAACGACCGGGCCAACGAGGTCGCCAGCAAGACGCTCGACGACGTCCGCACCGCCATGCACATGACCTACTGACGGCCACTCATCACCGCAGAGCCCTAGCGGCTCAACCGCTCCGATCGGCCCGGTTCGCGACGCGCGTACCGGGACCGGTCGTCGTCGTGCGGTCGGATATGTGACTCAGGTCGTTTCTCACCGTAGTCTTGCGCTTGTGACTCCTAACACGACGCCCAAGGCCGGCAAGAAGCAGTCCCCCGTCCCTCCACGTCCGCTGCCGCTCCGACCGACGTGCCCGCGAAGGCACCTGAGGCGGCGTCTGCAACAGCCACAGCGCCCGCAGCGGCCCTGCCCGCCGTGGCGAGCACGCCGCAGCCGGCCCGGCACTCACTCATCGGCCGGATCCCGGTCACCGAGGTCTTCCCCGTCGTCGAGGACGGACGCTGGCCGGCCAAGGCCGTCGTCGGGAGGTCATCCCGGTTCGCGCCACCGTTTTCCGCGAGGGGCACGACCGCTGCGGAGCCACCGCGGTCCTGGTTCGCCCCGACGGCAGTGACGGCCCGAGCGCCCGCATGCACGACATCGCCCCGGGCCTGGACCGCTACGAGGCGTCCCTGGCACCCGACGCCCCCGGGGACTGGCGCTTCCGCGTCGAGGGCTGGTCGGACCCGTACGCCACCTGGAGCCACGACGCCGGCATCAAGGTGCCGGCGGGCATCGACGTCGAGCTCATGCTGGAGGAGGTGCCCGGGTCCTGGACCGGGCGCTGGCCATCGAGGGCCGTGACGAGGAGGGCGTCAAGGCCCTCAACGACGCCGTGTGGATCGCGCGACCCCTCCAACCCCGTGGACGACCGTCTGGCGGCCGGTCTGGCCGACTCGGTCAAGGCGGCCCTGGAGCGCCTGCCGCTGCGCGACCACGTCTCCCCCACCGCCGAGTACCCCCTCCAGGTGGACCGCGAGGCGCCCTGGCCGGCTCCTGGTACGAGATCTTCCCACGCTCGCTGGGTTCGGGGGTCAGTGAGGACGGCACCTGGCACTCAGGGACGCTGCGCAGCGCCGCCGAGCGCCTGGACCAGCATCGCGGCCATGGGCTTCGACGTCCTCTACCTCACCCGATCTCCCCGATCGGCCTCACCAACCGCAAGGGGCCGCAACAACACCCTGACGGCCCGGCCCGGGACCCCGGCTCCCCACGGCATCGGCTCGCCCGACGGCGGCCACGACGCCATCCACCCCGACCTGGGCACCTTCGAGGACTTCGACGCCCTGGTGGCCCGCTCGCACGAGCTGGGCATGGAGGTGGCCCTGGACCTGGCGCTCCAGTGCTCCCCGGACCACCCATGGGTCGCTGAGCACCCCGAGTGGTTCACGGTCCTGGCCGACGGCTCCATCGCCTACGCCGAGAACCCGCCCAAGAAGTACCAGGACATCTACCCGCTCAACTTCGACAACGACCCCGAGGGGATCTACCAGGCCGTTCTGGAGGTCGTGCGCACCTGGATCGCGCACGGGTGACGATCTTCCGGGTGGACAACCCCCACACCAAGCCCCTGACGTTCTGGCAGCGGCTCATCGCCGAGATCCACGCCGAGTCCCCGGACGTGCTCTTCCTGGCCGAGGCCTTCACCCGTCCGGCCATGATGCGCACCCTGGGCATGATCGGCTTCCACCAGTCCTACACGTACTTCGCCTGGCGCAACACCAAGGAAGAGCTCATCGAGTACATGATGGAGCTCAGCAAGGACACCGCCCACCTGCTGCGCCCGGCCTTCTGGCCCACCACGCACGACATTCTCACGCCCTTCATGACCAACGGGAAGGTGCCGGCCTTCAAGCTGCGGGCCGTGCTGGCGGCCACACTCTCACCCACCTGGGGCATCTACTCCGGCTACGAGCTGGCCGAGTCACACCGCGCCCGGGCTACGAGGAGCAGATCGACAACGAGAAGTACGAGTACAAGCCGCGTGACTTCGCCACCGCCCGCCGCAACGGCATCGAGGACCTCCTCACCCGCCTCAACGCCGCCCGGGCCGCTCACCCGGCCCTGCGCCAGCTGCGGGACATCTACTTCCACCCCACCAGCGATGACCAGATCATCGCCTACTCCAAGCGGGTGGACGCCTTCCACAGCCCCACGGGCAGGGGATGACGTCGTCCTGACCGTCGTCAACCTCGACCCGCACGGCGCACGCGCCGGCGAGGTCTACCTCGACCTGGAGGCCCTGGGGCTGCCGAGCTGGGTCGACGCCTCACGCCCGGTGGTCAAGGTGACCGACGAGCTCACCAGGGACTCCTACGAGTGGTCCGGGCAGAACTACGTGCGCCTCGACCCCTTCGCCGGGCAGGTCGCCCACGTCTTCTCCGTGGAGCCGCTGTGAGTACGGACCCGATGAACCCAGCTCCGATGCCCGCCGGCAACGAGGCTCCGGCTGCGGTACCGGCCACGATGCCCGTTCAGCCCGGCCAGCCGGGACAGGGTCGCGCCCTTCGGCCAGCCCGCTCCGGTGGCCGCCCCATATCGGCCCCCCGCCTCTGCCCCGATGGCGGCGATCCCCACCCCCAGCGGCGGGATCCCCATGCCGATGACGGTGGCTCCGCCGATCCCAGGGGTACCGGTCCCTACGCCCCAAGCCCGCCCCGGCATCAGTGCGGACCCCGAGTGGTTCCGCACAGCCGTCTTCTACGAGGCGCTGCTGCGATCCTTCGCAGACTCCGACGGAGACGGGATCGGGGACCTGCGTGGGCTCATCTCCCGTCTGGACTACCTGGCGTGGCTGGGCGTGGACTGCGTGTGGATCCCACCCTTCTATCCCTCGCCCATCCGCGACGGCGGCTACGACATCTCCGACTACACGGCCATCGACCCCCGCTACGGGACGATGGAGGACTTCCGCGAGCTGGTCCACCAGGCCCACCAGCGCGGGATCCGGATCATCATCGACATGGTCGTCAACCACACTTCCGACGCCCACCCCTGGTTTCCAGGCCTCCCGCTCCGACCCTCGAGGGCCCCTACGGGACTTCTACGTGTGGGCCGACGACGACTCCGGCTACGACGACGCCCGCATCATCTTCGTGGACACCGAGGAGTCGAACTGGTCCTACGACGTCGAGCGCGGTCAGTTCTACTGGCACCGCTTCTTCTCCCACCAGCCCGACCTCAACTACCACAATCCGGCGGTCATCGACGCGATCCACGACGTCGTCCGCTTCTGGGCACGCACCGGGGTGGACGGCTTCCGCCTTGACGCCGTCCCCTACCTGACCGAGTCGGAGGGCACCAGCTGCGAGAATCTGCCCGGCACCCACGAGATCATCGCCGGCATCCGCGAGATGCTCGATCGGGAGTTCCCCAGGACCATCACGCTCGCCGAGGCCAACCAGTGGCCCGAAGACGTCGTGGAGTACTTCGGCACCGAGAGGCCCCTGAGTGCACGATGTGCTTCCACTTCCCGGTCATGCCGCGCATCTTCTACGCGCTGCGCCAGGGGCTCGGCCGAGGCCATCCGCTGGGTGCTGGAAGACCCCTGACATTTCCCGCCCACGGGCAGTGGGGTACCTTCCTGCGCAACCACGACGAGCTGACCCTGGAGATGGTCACCGACGCCGAGCGCGACCAGATGTACGCCTGGTACGCCCCGAGGCGCATGCGCGCCAACATCGGGATCCGGCGGCGCTGGCCCCGCTCCTGGACGCCTCACGCGCCGAGGTCGAGCTGGCCTACGCCCTCCTGCTGTCCCTGCGGGCGGCCCTGCCTCTACTACGGCGACGAGATCGGCATGGGCGAGAACATCTGGCTGGAGGACCGCGACGCCGTGCGCACCCCCATGCAGTGGGACGACTCCCCAACATGGGCTACTCCACCGTCGTCGACCCCGGTGCGCTGACCCTGCCGCTCATTCAGGCACCCGGCTACGCGCACCTGACGGTGGCCACCGAGATGGGCAGGCCCGACTCGTTGCTGCACTTCACCCGGCGGATCCTGCACCTGCGCCGCTCCCACCCGGTCCTGGGGCGCGGCGGTTTCCTTCTGCGTCCCACCAGCGACGACGCCGTCCTGGCTCATACGCTGCGACGACCCGGATCTACCCGGCGCCGAGGCCTCCTGTGCGTCGCCAACCTCTCGGCCACACCCCGCTCGGTGACGATCGAGGTGCCCGAGCTGGCGGGCCGCGGCACAACCGACCTGTTCGGGGCTGCGCCTTCCCCGCTGTCGACGAGGACGGCCGCCTCGCCCTCACACTGGGTGCACGCGGCTACTACTGGCTGTCCGTCGAGAGGGCGAACCGGAGAGCGCGCAGGACACAGCGGATGCTGAGAACGCCGGGGATACTGCCGACCCGGCGCGCCCAGCGGGCTCACAATCCTCTGCGATCCCGACCGACGCCTCCTACAGCGACCACAAGCACCACCCCACCGAGGATGCCTGATGCCCACCGACCCACACTTCCTCCACCGAGCAGCCACAAGCCCCCGGCGCCGGCCGCGGAGAGCCTGCAGCAGTGCCGCGGCGCCGTCGACCTGGCCCAGTGACACCGAGATCCTGGCGGCCCTGGGGGCCTGGATGTGAGCGCCGCTGGTTCCCGCTCAAGGGGACGCCGCCCCGCCGTTGGGATCCTTGCGCATCATCGCCTCCTGGAGCCGGAGGCTGGCGTGCGAGACCTCGTCGTCGCCGCCCTCAGGGGAAACCAGGCGGAGACCGGCCACAGCGACGGGATGGTGCTGCTGCACGTCCCCGTGGTCCTGGAGGCCGCCGAGGCCCTGGACTCCTTCGCCACCCCGGGTGAGGCGCCCGGCAACCACGGCCTGATCCTGGAGACCGCCTCCGCAGGCGCACCATCGCGGGTCGCACTCGTCGACGGCGCCCACCACCCCGCCTTCTGGCGCGCCTGGGCCCTGAGTGCCCTGCAGGCGGGCACCGTCCTGGGCGAGACCGGCGCCCTGGCCATCGCCCAGCGCGCCCCGAGGCTACGGGTGACCACCGGGGAGCAGTCCAACACCTCCGTCATCCTTCCGGCCCCGCCGGCGGCGAAGGCGACAACGCGCCCTCGGGAGAGCAGGACACCGCCACGGGGGACCTCATCGTCAAGCTCCTGCGGGTCCTGGAGCACGGGCGCAACCCGGACGTCGAACTGTCGGTGGCCCTGGCCCGCAGCGGCTGGGACCGGGTGCGCACACCGGTGGCCTGGTCCACCCTGACCTGGAACCGCGTCGGCGGCTGCGGTCAACCGGCCCTGGAGGAGTCCACCGACTCGGCGGTGGCGTGCAGCTTCGTGCCCCGGGCCGACGACGGCTTCGAGCTGTTCTGCTCTCTGGCCTCCACCGACGACGTCGACGGGCCCGTGCGGGCCCGCGCCGTCGACCTGGCCCGCGACCTGGGGCGCACGACCGCGCAGATGCACCACCACCTGGCCGCGTCCCTGGGCACCAGCCAGCCGCCCTCACCGGCCGAGCTCGCCAGCGCCCTGCGCAAGCGCGCCAGGTGGGCTCTGGAGGAGGTGCCCGAGCCTCCGGCCACATCCGCGCCCTGGAGCTCAGGGTGGAGCAGACGCTGGCGCGGCTCGAGACACTCGACGCCCTGGAACCGATCACCCGCATCCACGGCGACTACCACCTGGGGCAGGTGCTTCACGAGGTCGACGGGCAGCAGCGCTGGTACGTCCTGGACTTCGAGGGCGAGCCCCTGCGCCCCTGGCACAGCGCTCCGACCCCGACCTGCCGGCCCGGGACGTGGCCGGGATGCTGCGCTCCTTCGACTACGCCGCAGCTGTCGGCGAGGCGCCCCATCCCCGACTGGCTGACCGCCGTGCGCGCGCCTTCAAGGACGGCTACCACCAGGGGCGCCAGGAGATCGGCCCCTGAGGACACCGCGCAGACCGGTTCGCAGACCACGTCACCGACCGCAGAGCAGGCGGAGGCGGCGCACCGAACGGTCCTGACCTGCCTGGAGCTCGATAAGGCCCTGTACGAGGCCGTCTACGAGGCCCGCAACCGTCCCGACTGGCTGAGCATTCCGTCGCGGGGATCATGTCGGTCCTGACCGAGTGCACGGAGGGCTGAGCACCACACGATCTCATTTCCCCATCATCCCCATCGGTTCGACGTCCAAAAGCACCCGCTAATCACTGACGCATGGAAGAGTTGCTGTATGAGCGCCAACACCCCTGAGAAGGACCTCAGTTCCGTCGCCCCGGCCGACCTCGCCCCTGTCCCCGTGGACCCCTGGGTTCTGGCCGACGTCGCCCACGCGCGCTACCACGACCCGCACGAGGTCCTGGGCGCCCACGTGGGCGAGGACGGGGTCACCGTCCGCACCGTCCGCCACCTGGCCGACAACGTCGTCATCATCACCAAGGACGGCACCTACCCGGCCACCCATGAGCAGGACGGCGTGTGGGTCGCGGTCCTACCCGGCCAGGAGGTCCCCGACTACCGCATCAAGGTCACCTACGGCGATGAGACCACCACGGTCGACGACCCCTACCGCTACATGCCGACCCTGGGCGAGATGGACACCTACCTCATCGCCGAGGGCCGCCACGAAGAGCTGTGGGAGGTCCTGGGCGCCCACGTCAAGCACTACGACGGCCCCATGGGCGAGGTCGAGGGAACCGCCTTCGCCGTGTGGGCACCCAACGCCCGCGCCGTGCGCGTCGTCGGCGACTTCAACTACTGGGACGGCACCGCCACCGCGATGCGCTCACTGGGATCATCGGGCGTGTGGGAGCTCTTCGTCCCCGGCGTGGGGGTCGGCGCCCGCTACAAGTTCGAGATCTGCTTCGCCGACGGCTCCTGGCACCAGAAGGCCGACCCGATGGCCCGCGCCACCGAGGTCCCCCGGCCACCGCCTCGGTGGTCACCGACCAGTTCCACGAGTGGGGGGACCAGGAGTGGATGGACAAGCGTGCCACCGACCCCCACAGCGGCCCGATGAGCATCTACGAGGTTCACATCGGCTCGTGGCGCCAGGGCCTGGGCTTCCGGGGCCTGGCCGAGGAGCTGGTCCCCTACGTCAAGGAGGCCGGATTCACCCACGTCGAGTTCCTGCCCGTGGCCGAGCACCCTTCGGCGGCTCCTGGGGCTACCAGGTCACCAGCTACTACGCGCCCACCTCGAGATTCGGCACCCCGGACGACTTCCGCTACCTGGTGGACCAGCTCCACCAGGCCGGCATCGGCGTCATTATGGACTGGGTGCCCGCCCACTTCCCCCAGGACGAGTGGGCCCTGGCCCGCTTCGACGGCACCCCGCTGTACGAGGACCCCCGACCCGCAGCGCGGCGAGCACCCGACTGGGGTACCTACGTGTTCAACTTCGGGCGCAACGAGGTGCGCAACTTCCTGGTCGCCAACGCCCTGTACTGGCTCCAGGAGTTCCACGCCGACGGCCTGCGCGTCGACGCCGTGGCCTCCATGCTCTACCTGGACTACTCGCGCCAGGACGGCCAGTGGCACCCCAACCAGTTCGGCGGCCGCGAGCACCTGGAGGCCATCAGCTTCCTCCAGGAGGCCACCGCCACCGCCTACCGCAAGAACCCCGGCATCCTCATGGCCGCCGAGGAGTCCACGGCCTGGCCCGGCGTGACCGCGCCCACCGAGTACGGCGGCCTGGGCTTCGGTCTGAAGTGGAACATGGGGTGGATGAACGACACCCTGCGCTACCTGGCCGAGGACCCGGTCAACCGCCGCTACCACCACGGCGAGCTGACCTTCTCCCTCGTCTACGCCTTCTCCGAGCAGTTCATCCTGCCGCTGAGCCACGACGAGGTCGTCCACGGCAAGGGCTCCCTGCTGTCCAAGATGCCCGGAGACCCCTGGCAGGAGCTGGCGGGACTGCGCACCCTGTACGCCTACCAGTGGTCCCACCCCGGCAAACAGCTGCTGTTCATGGGCCAGGAGTTCGGCCAGGGAACCGAGTGGAACGCGGACAGCTCCCTGGACTGGTGGATCCTGGACGACCCGGGCCACCAGGGGCTGCTCGCCCTGGTCGGTGACCTCAACCGCCTCTACCTGAGCTCACCGGCCCTGTGGTCGGAGGACTTCTCCACCGGGGCTTCGAGTGGATCGAGGCCGGGGACGGCGACCACAACGTCCCTGTCCTACCTGCGCAGGGGACCGACGCCGATGGCAAGGGCGACCTCATGGTCTGCATCATCAACTTCGCCGGCACCCCGCACGAGGGCTACCGGGTGGGCCTGCCCTTCGCCGGGGACTGGGAGGAGGTCCTCAACACCGACTCCGAGGAGTACGGCGGTTCCGGCGTGGGCAACCTGGGCCACGTCGAGGCCGAGGACCTGCCCTGGAACGGGCGCCCAGCCTCTGTGCGACTACGGGTCCCCCTGATGGGCGCGGTCTTCCTGCGGCCGGCGAAGGACTGACGCGGGACTGAGACGGTCTGAGACCACGCACTGCGGTGGGGTGGAGGCACGCGCCTCCACCCCACCGCGGCCTCTGAGCCAACTAAGTGATCAGAACCTTGAACTCAACCCGGCACTACCACCCATGAGCCGGTAGTCTGGGCCCTGTCTCGCACAGGCGCGCGGCCTTCCGACGCCCCTGTGCTCCCTGCGCAGGCCGGGCGGCCCAGCCCTCGTCGATGTACGCTTTTTCGGTCCGATGCAAGGCTCTTGCGGTCGGCGACCATGATGCCTGACAAGGGAAGAAGAATGACACAGAAGCTGGTCACGAGCGCCCCCGCGCAGGTGCGCGCCGTATCCGGTCGCCCCTGCCACCGCAGCCACCCTCATGGAGGTCTGGCAGGGTCTGTCCGCTGCCGTCGTCGACACCATCGCGGACGACTGGTACGCCACTGAGCAGAAGTACAACGCCGGACGTCAGGAGCACTACTTCTCCGCCGAGTTCCTCATGGGCCGAGCCCTGCTCAACAACCTCTCCAACTGGGATGGTCGACGAGGCCCGCCAGGCCGTCGACTCCTTCGGCGTCAGCCTCACCGACGTCCTGGAGCAGGAGCCCGACGCCGCGCTGGGTAACGGCGGGCTGGGCCGCCTGGCCGCCTGCTTCCTGGACTCCTGCGCCACCCTGGACCTGCCCGTCAACGGCTTCGGCATCCTCTACCGCTACGGCCTGTTCAAGCAGCTCTTCGAGGACGGCTTCCGACCGAGCACCCCGACCCCTGGATGGAGGAGGCTACCCTTCGTCATCCGTCACGAGGAGGCCCAGCGCCTGGTGCGCTACCGGGACATGACCGTGCGCGCCATCCCCTACGACATGCCCATCACCGGCTACGGCACCAAGAACGTGGGCACCTGCGCCTGTGGAAGGCCGAGCCGGTCGAGGAGTTCGACTACGAGGCCTTCAACTCCCAGCGCTTCACCGAGGCCATCGTCGAGCGCGAGCGCACCTCGGACATCTCCCGGGTCCTCTACCCCAATGACACCACCTACGAGGGCAAGGTCTCGCGAGGTGCGCCAGCAGTACTTCTCTGCTCGGCCTCCCTCCAGCAGATCGTTGAGAACTACGTGAAGCACCACGGCGAGGACCTGTCCGGCTTCGCCGACTACAACGCCATCCAGCTCAACGACACCCACCCGGTGCTCGCCATCCCCGAGCTCATGCGCATCCTCATGGACGAGCACCACCTGGGCTGGGAGGCGGCCTGGGACGTGGTCGCCAAGACCTTCGCCTCACACCAACCACACGGTGCTGGCCGAGGCTCCTGGAGACCTGGGAGATCTCCATCTTCGACCGTCTCTTCCCGCGCATCACCGAGATCGTCCGGGAGATCGACCGCCGCTTCCGCATGGAGATGGCCGAGCGCGGCCTGGACCAGGGCACCATCGACTACATGGCCCCGTCTCCGGCGACGAGGTGCGCATGGCCTGGATCGCCGTGCGCCTCCTGCTCCATCAACGGCGTCGCCGCGCTGCACACCGAGATCATCAAGCGCGGAGCCCCTGGGCGAGTGGCACGCCATCTGGCCCGAGCGCTTCAACAACAAGACCAGCGGCGTGACCCGCGCCGCTGGCTGCGTCAGTGCAACCCGCGGGCTGTCGGCTCCTGGACAGGTCACCGGCTCGGACGCCTGGGTCAAGGACCTGTCCAGTCCTGGCCGAGCACATCGACTCCGTGGACGAGTCCGTCTACGACCGCCTGGCGGAGATCAAGCATGCCAACAAAATTGGACTTCGCCGCGTGGATCGCCCAGCGCGAGGGCCTCGAGATCGACCCCGGAGGCGCATCTTCGATGTCCAGATCAAGCGCCTCCACGAGTACAAGCGCCAGCTGCTCAACGCCATCTACGTCCTGGACCTCTACTTCCGCATGAAGCAGGACGAGCCTGCGAGGTCTAGCGGGTCTTCATCTTCGGGGCCAAGGCGGCTCCCGGCTACATCCGGGCCAAGGGCGTCATCAAGCTCATCAACGCCATCGCCGACCTGGTCAACAACGACCCCGGTCGTCTCCCAGACCATCAAGGTCGTCTTCGTCCACAACTACGACGTCTCGCGCGCGAGCATCATCGGCCGCAGACGTCTCGAGCAGATCTCGATGGCCGGCAAGGAGGCCTCGGGCACCCAACATGAAGTTCATGATGAACGGGGCCCTGACCTGGGCACCCTGGACGGCGCCAACGTGGAGATCCTGGAGGCCATCGCAACGACAACGCCTACATCTTCAGCGCCACCGAGGACGAGCTGCCCGGCCTGCGCGAGCTACGACGGTGTGGCACTACGAGAACGTCCCCGGCCTCAAGCGCGTTCTGGACGCCTTCACCGACAGCACCCTCGACGACAACGGCTCGGGCTGGTTCGCAGACCTGCGCGCAGCCTCACTGAGCCTCCCTACGGGCCCGCCGACGTCTACTGCGTCCTGGGTGACTTCGCCTCTACCGCAGAGACCAAGGACGCCATGGCGTGACTACGCCGACACCCGTGCCTGGCAGCGCAAGGCGTGGGTGAACATCACCCGTTCGGGCCGCTTCTCCTCCGACCGAACCATCAGCGACTACGCCCGTGAGGTATGGAAGATCGACCCCGAGCCGATCGCTGATTCCCACGCTCTCACTCAGCTGCGAGTGCCCCTCACCAGCACGGTGAGGGGCACTCACGTCAGTCAGCGGACGGTGCACGGGTACTCCAGTAGAGCATGGTGGCCAGACGGCGGCGGGCCTGGGGCGACCTCCGGGAGGTGGAGCCGATGACCTCGAGAGCTCGAGCAGACGCAGCCGAGCCGTCTCGCGCTCCTCCCCTGGTGGTGCGCACAGCCTCCAGACCGGCCGAGGCGGCACTGACGTCGCCCAGGGCCAGAGCAGCATCGGCCCCCGGCCAGGGCCGCGTCGAGGTCGAGTGAGGCGGCGTCGGCCGCGGCGATCGTCAGCTGGTGGGGTCCTGGCCGTCCAGACGGGCCATGAGGCGCACCTGGTTGCAGGGCCACCTTGAGGTCGTCTCGTCACCCCGGGTTCTGGAGCGATGGCGTGGGTATAGACCTCCTCAGCGGCGGCGAAGTCGCCGGCCTCGATGGCCTCACGGGCAGCGCGCGTCGACCTCGGTCTCCTCAGGCTCCTCGGCCTGGGCGCCAGTGCTCGCCGTGGCGTCGACGGCGATGGTGCCACTGACGCCGTTGGCGGCCGCCACCTCCAGCAGCTGGTCGATGACCGAGCGCAGCTGCTCCTCGGGCACCGATCCCGGAACATGGGGACCGGCTGGCCGGCGATAAGAGCCACGACCGTGGGGACGGCCTGGGCCTGGGCGCCTGGGCGACCTCCGGGGCGGCGTCGACATCCACGCGCGCCAGCTGGAAGCGACCGGTGTACTGCCCGGCGAGCTGCTCCAGGACGGCGGCGAGGTCGGAGCTCACCTGGCTGCGCGGGCTGTGCAGGATGACGATGACGGGGACCTGGGTGGAGACCTCGGCGACGTCACGCAGGCTGGCGGCGTCGATGTCGACCACGAGCGGCACCGCCGCGCCGCCGGCCCCGCCGGAACCGACGGACGTGGGGGTCGGTGCCCCGCCGGCAGGACCTTCCGGCTTGGTGGCGGGGGCGAAACTGGACAGGTCAACGGCGCCGAACATGCTCATGAGCAGCTGCCTTCCTCGGGCCGCAGCCCGGTTGCTTCGTGGTCGGGGTCTTTTCGATGTCTTTCAGCGTCGGCGCAACCGGCGGGTCCTGCTCATCGACGCTCATTGATCGAAGGCGTGAGCCTGCCGGCGGCCCGACTCCGGGTGCTCATGGAGTCGGGCCGGTGGTCGGAGACGCTCAGGACGGTCTGGCGGACGCCGCGGCCGTGGGGGCCGGCGTCTGGGGTCGTCCCGGTCCACCTTGATGAGCGCGGTCTCGGCGGATCGCTTTCTCGCCGCTTCCCTCCTTGGGAATGGCGAAGGCGACCATGGAGTCGTAGGTGGCGGTGACCGTGCCGACGATCTTCTGGTTTGCCGCCCATGAGGGCGGCGACGTCGCCCCTGCAGGTGAGGTCAGAGCCGTCGACCGTGCGCTTGTAGACGACCGTGTGGGTCAGGGGTCGTGAAGACCAGCGCCCGCCGTCGCCCTCCTCCAGCAAGCCCCTGGAACCCGTCCTGACCGGGGGCCGCCGTGACGGTCACCTCGCCCAGGGAGCTGGGGTTGGTGGTCCGAGGCAGCCTGGATCTTCTGGCGCAGCAGGTCATCGGGGAAGGCCTTTGCCGTTCTCGCCCTCGGGGTTGTTGAGCGCATCGACATAGGCGTCGAGGGCCGCCTTGGGGGTGGAGACCAGTCCCGTGGAGTCGGCAGTCACCTGCTTGGCACGCTGGGCCGACTGCTTGGTCAGGACGGGAATGTTCTTCTGCTCGGAGAACCCCTGCACCCAGGCCCATACCTTGAACTGGTCGCGGGCCGAGTTCTGCTCCAAGGACAGGATCGAGGGGCTGGCCCCCTTCGAGGCGGCGGCGGCGTTACGGGGGAAACCCACGGTCTGCCCCACTCCCCCGCCCTGGATCGTGGTGGTCACCGGGTGGATGAGCTCATTGTTGCCACTGGCGGAGGCCGTGGCGTACTCGGCCGCACGGATCCGAGCCGCCGGACCGGACATGATCTCCTTGAGCTTGTCCGCGTTCTTCTCCTTGTCCGCCGTCGCCAGGCCGGTCTGAACACGCTGGAGGATCTCGGAGAGCTGCTTGTCGTTGAGAACGGGCTCGGCGATCGGCGTGCCGGAGGCCTGGGTCTGGGAGGTCTTCGGCTGCGACTTCGAGCAGGCGGCCAGGCTCAGGGCCAGGGCGGAGGCACCGCCTGCGCTCAGGAAGGCTCGACGGGTGGACTTCATGCGTGCTCCTGGTTGTGGGGGTCCGCTGTGGGGTCGGGCTCGCCGAGACAGCTCGGCGCCGGCGGCCTGGATGGCGGCGGGGTCGGTCGCGGGAGGCAGCTCAACGCCGCCGGGTAACTGGGCCACGATACGGTCGAGGTCGTTGAGGAGTCTGTAGAACGTAGCGGAGGAGGGTGCTCACCGGTGTCCCCGGTCTCGGCAGCCCGTGGGTCGGGCCATAGCGTCTGCCTCCGGCGAGAGACTGGTTGGCAACCGGCCGGGACTGCCCTCCAGACTGGGCGAAGGCAGTCGGTATCTGGAGACTGGGATCCTGAGGCTGGGCCGACGGCGTCAGCTCTTCGATCTCGGCGGTGTCACCTCCGAGGCTCTGCCGTTCTTGTGGCTCAGCCGCCATATGGCTGGTGTGGTACTCCTGCGGGGCGAAGCGCGTGTAGTCCTGAGACTCGTGCCGCTCAGGCACCTGGTCCTCACGAGGAAGCCACGTGGCTGTGATGGCTCACGTGACCGGCATGAGCAGAGCCTCGGAGATATCGCGATGTGTCAGTGAGTCGAGGGTGCCAGGCGCCTCGACGCCGTCTGGGGCGATCGCCAGCGCCTCGCCGTCCTGGGTCCTCCACGGCCCGGGCGGCGGTACTGCTGGTGGCCGCCTCATCGAGACCGGGGACGACCGACGAGCCACGGGCGACTCCAGCAGCTACCGGGTCCTCCTGCCCCACGTGGCTCTCACCGGCTCCACCGTTGTCGAGGTAGCCGCCGCTGAATCGATAGTCCTCGCCGTAGCCGCTACCGGGGAGCGTCTCGGGCGCCTGGGGACGGAGGCGCCTCGATACCGTCGAGGTAGACGCGGCCCCGATGCGCAGGTCGGTCAGGCCTCACCGGAGTCTCGGCCCGCTCCTTGTCCCTCAGCTCTCGGCGGGTCAGCTGCCGGTCGGGATCATCCACCTGGGGAATGCCCTCGGTGGAGACGGAGTCGGCGTTGGCGATACGGACCGCGCGCTCGGCCGAACGGGTTCGCCGCTCGACGTCGGCTCGACGCAGCTGGAGGTCGATGAAGAGCGGAAGGCGCCCGCCGGAACGAACAGACGCTCGGAACCAGACCGCCGTGAGAGTACGCAGGGCGTCTCAACCCGCCGCGACCAGCTGATGGTCAGGTCGGGGGCCTTGGCCTTGCCGTCGGTCATCGCCATGACGACGATCTGCTCGTCGACGTTCTTGCGCGGCAGCAGAGCGCGGTCGGCGGTCTGCGCGGTGTTGAAGGTGACCGATGAACCACCGGTCTTCTCACCCAGCCAGAGGTCGGAGCCCGAGGCACTCACGGAGCCGGCCTTGCGCTCCGAGCACTGGGACCCGGAGGCCGACGGCGTCGCCCGGCCTGGGCAGAACCGGAGGGCTGAGGGGTGGCCGCCGAGGAGGCGGCAGAGGTGGCGGAGGAGCTGGGGCAGTACTGGGTCTCGTCCTCGGAGGCCAGAGTGCCGGCGTTGGCATCGATACTGGTGACCACCGTGTAGGGAAGCGCGTTGTCGGCGTCGGGGCTCAGCCAGGCCTCGACGTCGGCCGCGCGGGCCACGAAGAGGTGGACATCACCTTACCGTCGGAGGACTTCGCGGTCACAGACGACGTCGGACTGCGGACCGCTGAGGACCCCAGGGGCCGTGATGACGTAGGGCTGAGAAGGACCTGAGGCGAGCGTCGCCTCGACTCGGAGCTGGGTTTTCCAGATAGTGGCCGAGCAAACGGCCGGGGCGATGAGGACCAGCCCGAGGACGGTCCACCACGCTCAAGATACGTCGACTCACGACGCGGGTCTCCTATGCTCGCGGACACGGTTGGCGACGGCTGGCTACGGAGCCGGACATCGCTGCGAGCGCTCACCATGCGCTCGACGGGCACCAGAATCGCATGACGGACCTGTGACCGCACCGACCTCGGCGCAAAATCACAACGGGGCACGCGCTGAGCGAAGCGACCCCTCTCGGGATCCAGCCGGCAGAAAAGGCCACAGCCGATCGCAAGTCGTGGCCCGTTCTCAGCAAGGAGCCGGAGGAACACTCGGAGAAACGCGAGCCGAGATCGCCCCGCGCTCCGCGGGGCACCACACGCACATCATGCCGCCTCACCCGCACCGCCCGGAAGTGGCCCCCACCTGCTAGATTGTGCGTATCGTCACGCTTTCGTGACCGCCATCCCGATCACGCAATCGTTACTCTTGGGCTGGATGGTGAGCGTCCCCGGCTCGCCAAAAGGAGGAACCCGACGTGGCTGAGGGAGATACAGCGAGTTTGCCATCACGATGCGCGGTTATGACCGCGCCCAGGTCGACTCGGAAGCTGGAGCAGCTCGCGCCAGCTCGCCGACGCACGTCGCGGGTCGCCAGCCTCGACCAGCGCGCCATGACGCTGGCCGGCGAGCACGGCTGACGCCCAGCGCAGGCCCAGGGAGTCCGACAAGCCGACCTACGCCGGCCTGGGCTCACGGATCGAGCGGCTGCTGCGCAGCGCCGAGGAGCAGAGCGCCTCGGTACTCTCAAGGCCAACGCCGAGGCCGACGCCCTCCTGACCCGTACCCGGACCAACGCTAAGAACCTCTCCGAACGCAGCGCCTCGGAGGCGGCACCCCTGCTGCGCCGACGCCCGCCGCAGAGCCAGCGAACTGCGCTCCCGCTCGGAGGCCTCCACCGCGCTGGCCAACGCCGAGGCCCGAGGCCCAGGAGCTCGTCTCCTCCGCCTCGCGCAAGGCGGCCCAGATCTCGGCCGACTCCGAGGCCGCCGTCACCGAGATGCGGGCCACCGCCGAGCGCGAGGCCGCACTGGTCCTGTCTCAGGCCCGTAAGCAGGCCGCCGAGATCGCGATCACCTCCGAGCGCGACGCCACCGCCAACCGCGAGGCCGCCGCCGCCGAGGCCGATGAGCTGCACAGAGACCTCCACGGCCAAGGCCGAGGAGATCCTCTCGGCCGCCAAGCAGGAGGCCGAGCTGACGGTCGGCAAGGCGACGCGCGAGGCCGAGGAGATCCTCACTCTGCACGCAACGAGTCGGAGACGCTGCGCCGCTCGGCCACCGATGGGGCCGCTGCCGCCCGTTCCGAGGCCACCGAGCTGCGCCAGCGAGGCCACCTTGGAGATCGCCGCCGCGCACGAGCAGGCCGCCCAGGGAGGACTCCGACGCCCACGAGGCCACCCGCAGGCGCATCCGAGAGATGCGGGGCAGGCACGGGTTCAGGGCCCAGGAGGCCGAGGAGCGCCTGCAGGAGGCGCCTCCCGCGCCGAGGAGGTCCGCGCCCGCACCGACGCCGGGGCCCGCAAGCGTCAGGGAGGCGGTTGCCCAGGCCGAGGAGACCCTGGCGCAGCCCGGATCGAGGCCGAGCAGATCATCAGCGACGCCCGTGCCGACGCCGATGTCACCGCCCAGGTGGCCGCCGCCAGCTCCAGGGGCTCGAGCGTCAGCGCGACTCGGTCGCCGCCTACCTCACCGAGATGCGCGGCGTCCTGGGCGATGCCCTGCCTCAGGCACCCACCCTTCAGCGACCACGTTGCGGCCCTGCCCCAGGAGGCTCAGGATCCGGCGCAGGAGCAGTCCTCGCCGCATCGGCCGAGCCGACGGCCAGTAACGGCAGCAGCCAACAGTCTCAACGCGCCAACAGTGCTCACGCGCCCGGCAACGGCGCCTCAGCGACATCAGCCACCTCCGCCGTCCGGCCGCCCGGCGCCCGCACCAGCCGGCAATGCGGCCGCTGCGACGTCCGGAGGCAGCCGAAGGCGCCGCTCAAGCGGCTCGAAGAGCGCCCAAGGGCGGTTCTGGCCGCATCGAGAACGTTCCGGCCCCTGGGAGGAACCATGGCGGTTCCGGCAACCGCCACCCTCGCCAGGGCAGGGGCGCCGCTGAAGGCGCACTTGTGACTGCCGACGACGACGCCCGGTCCGAGGACGAGTCAGCCGGTACCTCCGGCTCTGGCGACTCGGAGGTCTCCGACTGGGCGGCGTCGCGTCGTCGAGTGGCGGCGCAACGGGCCCGGATGCTTCAGGAGCGTCAGGACGTCGAGCACGCGCGGGCGGCGCGCATCGTCGAGCTCTTCCTCGGAGTGGCCCGCGATGAGGGACTTGAGGATGGTCCGCTACGGGTGCGCGGCTACTCGGGCGGCAGCGCCCGCACCCCGCTGCGCGGCTGGTACCTGAGGGCCGACGAGACCGTCGGTATCGACACCCAGGGCCGCTTCTACTTCCTGTCCGATGCCGCTGAACCTGGCCCAGCGGCTGCACGGAGTCAGGCCCGAGAGCCTGCCGGTGCCGATGACGATCGGTGAGGGCGGACGCGACGGCGACATCGTGCCGCTGCGCTTCGCGCTGGACCGACTGCTGCCGGGCTGGGAGGAGCGCTCCCCCGAGCCGCTCGTATGAGTAGCGGGCATCGCCGCCTCGCGCGCCCAGGCTCAACGGCTCCTGGCGCAGCCCTACCAGAGGCGGCGTTCCCAGCGGGAGGTGTGCCAGTGACGTCGCTCCTCCAGGCCCCGGTCCGCACCGAAGAGGGACTCGTTGGTCCAGGCCACCACGTGCGCGCGTACCAGCCGGAATGACGCGGTGGCAGCGGGGCAGTGTGGGACTTGTCCCGCCGCGCAGGTGGCGCACGGTGAAGTCGGCCCCACCAGGTCCGGTCTGGGTGCGAGGCACGGAGGCGAGGCGGTCCATGCTCAGGGGATGTGTCCCTGCCCGTAGGGGCGCTGGATCTGCGGCGTGCCATGCTCCGATCTCATCATCCGGCTCCCGCCCCCAAGCCGGGGACGGGAGCCGGATGCACTCAGACTCGACGTGGTCACGGAGCCCTCTGAGAACCAGCATGAGGACCGGAGCTGGCCTCAGCAGACGAACCGCCTCAGATCACCGGGTGAAGATCTCAGATAAAGCCCCATGGAGGCCACGGTGTTCTTCTCCTCGACGAGGCTCAGCCGCTGAGGCGTCGATCCTGCCGCAGGAGAAGTCGTCGATCTCCAGGCCCTGGACGATCTTCCACTCGCCGTTCTCCGAGGTGCAGGGAAGGAGATGATGCCCTCGGGCACGCCAAGGAGCCGTCGGACAGTGACCGAGGAGGTCCAGGACCCAGAGGTGCCGCGCAGTCGTCGTGGACGTGGTCGATGGCAGCAGAGGCCGCCGAGGCGGCCGAGGAGAGCGCCGCGGGCATCGATGATGGCGGCGCCTCGCTTGGCGACGGTCGGGATGAAGTCGTTCTCGACCCAGGCGCGGTCGGCCAGGATATCGGTGACGGGGCGCCCTTGACGGTGGCCTGGGTCAGGTCGAGGGTGCTGGGTGGAGGGTGGTTGCCCCAGACGGTGACCTTGTCGATGTCGGTGACGTGGCAACCGGCCTTGGTGACAGCTGAGCCAGAGCGCGGTTGTGGTCAGGCGGGTCGCTGGCCGTGAAGCGCGAGGGCAGGGGATGTCGGGAGCGTGAGAGGAGGCGATGAGGGCGTTGGTGTTGGCGGGGTTGCCCGGCGAGGCACCTTGTATGTCGTCGGCGGCGCCGGCGTTTGAGCGCGCCTCGCCCTGGGGTCCGAAGATGCCGCCGTTGGCGGAGAGCAGGTCGGCGCGCTCCATGCCGGCCTTGCGGGGCATGGAACCAACGAGGAAGGCGATGTTGGCACCCTCGAAGGCACGCCTTGGCGTCGTCGAAGATGTCAACGCTGCCCAGGGTCGGGAAGGCGAGGTCGGGCAGCTCCGCAGCGTTGCCCTCGGCGGCCTTGACGGCCGGCGGGATCTCCAGCGAGGCGAGGTTGACGCGCTGGTCCGGGCCGAGCAGGGGCACCGGAGGCGATGCGGAACAGCAGCGCGTAGCCGATGTGCCGGCAGCACCGGTGACGGTGATATTGACGGGAGCGTTTGCCATCGAGGACTCCTTCGAGACGTGTGTCGTCGCGGGCCTGCAGGCGGCAGCCAGCAGGACAACGCTATGACGTTCGCGCGGGTGATACACCAGTCCACCACATTTTCGTGACTCTCACCACTACCTTGGTCGGCTGTGGTGGAGATCCTGCTGGCACCCGGTGATCTCACCGAGATCCTGACCGCTCCTGACAGCACCCCGTCCTGGTCGATACGCTGGGGTCCTCCCCCAGCCCGTTTCTCGCCTCCAGGACCCGTGATGAGCTCACGCCGATCCTCATGCGCCGACTGGCGCCTCGACGCCGCGGCTCCGCGCCCCCACCCGCGGTCTCCTCGACCGCGGGGCGCCGTGCGGGTGCCGTCTCCTTCGGCCTGACGCTGCTGGACGCCTTGGGCGGGGGGTGGTGCCTCATCTCCACCGGACGCGCTCTGGGCGCTCTCCTGAGCTCATCACCGGCTGCGGGCCTGCTCACCCAGGCGCTGGCCGCCGCTGTCCTGAGCGCCGCCTGCCAGCTGCTGGCCCAGCGGGTCGCCCGCTCCAGCGCGCTCACCGAGGAGACCCACCTGCGCCGGCTCACGCTGGCCCGCCTGCTGGGGCTGGGTCCGGCTCGCGCCGCCGACGTGCGCAGCGGTGCCACCGCCTCACTTGCTGACCGACGGCGCCGGGCGTGTGGCCCTCTGCCGCCAGACCTTCCTGGCCCCGACCTGGCAGCCGCCGCGGCTCCCTCCTGGTGCTCATCGAGGCTGGCGACCGCGGTCGATGTCGTCCCGCCTGGTCCTGGGACTGCCGTCGTCGTGGTGCCGGCCTTCATCGCCCTGGCCCACTCGCGGCTGCGGGCGCTCGTCGTCGGGCTCCGCCGAACTCGCACGGCTGGCCGCCGAGTACCTCGACGCCATCGGGGCTGCGCACCTCACCCTGGCGGGCCGCTGGGCACGCAGTGCCCGCCTGCGCCTGGCGGGTGAGACAGACCGGCGCGCCGTCATGGGGCTGTTGGCGGGCAACCGGCTCGTCATCCTGCTCACCGGCAGGCTCTTCTCGCTCCTCCTCATCACCGGGGCTGCGGGACTGGCCCTGATCGCGCCTGAGCGCCGGTGTGATCGACGTCGGCGACGCGCTGGCGATCATGCTGACCTCCTTCGTGCTCCTCGAGCCGCGCTGAACCACGTGGGGGCCTTCTTCTACGTGGGCATGGGTGGGATGGCCAACCAGCGCGCGATCCGCCGGATCCTGTCGCGCCTCTGCCTCGCTCCGCAGCACCGGCCCGGGTCCCGGACAGACGCAGGCGCAACGGCTCAGGACGTCGTCGTGCTCGACAGTCGGGGCCACCTGGGGCCAGAGGCCGGTGCTGGAGGCGTGAGCCTGACCGTGCGCCGCGCACGCTGGCGGATCGTGGGCGCCCTCGGGAGCGGGCAGGTCAACTCTCAGGCGATGCTGCCGCGGGAACCTGCTGCCCAGCACGGGCGCACTGCGCGTCGGAGGAACTGAGCTGACCGCCGCCACCCAGGACGAGTGCGCTCGGCCTCCCGCGCGTGGTGAACGACGTGGCTGTTCACCGGCGCGATCGCGGACAACCTGCGCCTGGCCCAGCCCTATGCGACGCCGTCGCAGATGTGAGCACGCCCTGAGGTGGCCCCGCCTGGACAAGGAGGTGGCTCTCATGCCAGAGGGCTGGAGACGCAGGTCGGAGGAAAGCCCGGACTGGGTCTTTCGGGCGGACAGGCGCAGCGCCTGTCCCTGGCACGCGCTTTCCTGGCCGACCGCCCCGACTGCTGCTGGACGAGCCCACCAGCCAGGTGGACCTGGCCAGCGGGCGGCCATCGTCGAGGTCGATCGAGCAGCTGGCCCGGGGCCGCACTGTCATCACCACTCTCGCACCGTGCGGGGCACTGACCGCCGCGGACCGGACGGTGAGGGGTCGAGGCCGAGTCCACGGTGGGCCCGCCCGGGTTCCGGCCGCCGGCGGCACAGGGGCCGGCACCGACAATGCCGAGACCGACGTCCACAAGGACGATGACGTTGATGGCACTGATGACGTCTCCGACGCCACCGACACTACTGACACCGCTCCCGAGACGGCCACAGGAACCACGGACAGGGAGCAGGCATGATCGGTCAGGCAATCGCCAGCACCCCGATCAAGTGATGCCGTCGGATCAGATGGGCACAGCGCGACGACTCGAACCGGTTCCTCACGCAGGAGCGTCCGTCGCGTGCGACGCTGGTGCGCTGGCTGCTGGGGTCACCCGCCGGTGCTCCCACCCCTCCTGGCCTCACTCTGTGCCGCATCATCGACGCGCTCAGCGGCGTGGCCCTGTTCGCCCTGGGCGCCTACGCCCGTGGCCTCGACGGGGCTGGCGATGGTGACGCAAGTCACCTGTGCCCGCCATGTGGCCGGTGCTGACAGTCATGGCGGGGCTGTCGCTGCTCAAGGCGGCCCTGCGCTACGTCGAGCAGTTCCTCGGCCACCTTGTGGCCTTCAAAAGCTCTTGAGCTGCTGCGCGGTCAGATCTTCCGCTCACTCATCCCCGTTCCCCAGGGTCGGCGACGTCCCGCTCGGGCGATCTGCTGTCACAGGCCACCAAGGACGTCGACCGCATCGAGGTCTTCTTCGCCCACACCCTCGCTCCGGCAGTCTCGGCCGTCATCACCCCGATCGTGGTACTCACGGCCATCGGCCTCAAAGGTGTCCTGGCCGGTGGCTCTGACGGTGCTTCCCTCGTGTGCTTCAGCTGTTCATCGTGCCGCGTCTGGGGTCTGGTGCCTCTCGGGAGGCCTCTCGATCAGCCTCGGCGTTGAGAGCGGACCTCACCCAGCACGTCACCGACACCATCAGGGCATGAGCGAGGGTCGTCGGGTACGGGCGTGGCCAGGGAGCGTCTCGATAGAGATGGCGGGATCGACGCCGAGATCACCGGCGCCTCGCGTCCCACCGGCCAGTGGGCGGCGGTGCGCCGGGCGTCAACCAGCTGGCGAGTTTGATCGCACCGATCGTCGTCGTCATGATCGGGTCGATGCTGCCGAGCCACCGGTTCTGGAGCAGGCGTGCCTTCTGGCGGCCGCTGCAGCCGCGGTACTGCGGATGACCGAGACCGTACGCGGTGTCGAGGCTCGCCGGCGCACTCAACGCCTCCTTCGCCTCGGCCGAGAGGGTGTGGGAGGTCGTCAACGCCCCCGTGGAGGTGCGCGACGGCGCTCAGGGAGCTGACCAGCGGGATCTCCCACGAGGTCCTGTGGCGGGACGTGAGCTCTCCTACCCCAGCACCGCCGCTCGAGGCCGTGCGCGGTGTGAGCCTGCGAGCCAGGGCCGGCAAGTGGACCCTGCATCGTGGGGCCTCGAGGCTCGGGCAGAGTCGACGCTGGCCAGCTGGCGGTGCTTCGATGAGCCGACGTCGGGCCGTATCCTCATCGACGAGCCAGGACGTGGCCGATCTGCGCGCACTCAGCCTCTACCAGGAGATCGGGATGGTGGATCAGCGGGTCCATCTCATGCACGGAGCCACCATCGCCGACAATGTTCGCCTGGCGGCGCCGTCGACCAGTGACGCCCAGGTCCTCCGGGCCTGCAGGGCCGCCTGCATCGATAGAGGGACATTGGGGCCCTCGAGGACGGCTACGACACCCTCGTGAGGCGAGCGCGGCCGGTCCCTGTCCGGGGGCCAGCGGCGGCGTCTGGCGCTGGCGGGCCCTCCTCGCCCGTCCGGGTGCTCATCCTCGACGAGTTCACCTCACCTGGACCCAGACCTGGACGAGCGGGTGCGCATCGGGGTGCGCACCACCTGCCGCAGGCCACGATCATCGAGATCACCCACCGCCTGCAGTGGTCGGAGCAGGCCGACCACGTCGTCGTCATGGATGCGGGCACGGTGGGTGCAGGCGGCCCGCCGGCCAAGCTCCTGAGCGGCCCGGACCGCTGCGCACTCACCGCCCGCGGGCACTGACCGGTTCAGACGGACTCAGGCCGACGACGATCGGCGCTGAGTCGGTGACTCCCAGCGCCCGATCAGGTGACTGCGATCTACTCCCGGAGCGGGTGGCGGCGGAGGCCTCGAGCTCCCTCGGGGCTGACGACGCCTTCGACGCTGACGGCGTCGGGTGAAAAGCCATACCGTCGAAGGGAGCTCGCGGGCGTTCTCTCGGGTCGCCCTCGTCATTGACAGACCGCCCGCCATGCGGTCCACGATGATGGCGATGGCGCCGTCTCCCCACGTAACGTTGGTGGCGGTCCCGAAGGTCAGGGCGATGTGAGGTGGCGATCATGAGGGGCCACCTGCTGGTCGTTGAAACCGAGCGCGGAGGACAGCAGGCCGGTGGCAGCCATGATGGCGCCCAGGGCAGCGCCGGGCCGCCACCATGGTGATACCGAGCATGAAGATGAACCCGGCCCACTGGGCGGTACTCACGTTCAGGTCCTGGGTGAGGACGATGGCGAAGGCGAAGAGAAGATCTTCGGGGTCGATCGGCCAAGTGGATCGTGGCGCACAGGGGGATGGTGAAGAGGCGACCGCGTCGGAGACGCCGTTCTTCCTCGTCTGGCGCAGGGTGACCGGGATCGTGGCCGCCGAGGGAGGAGGTGCCCAGGGCCGTCGGGTACGCCGGAGCGCATGGTGAGCAGAGACGCCAGAGCGGGTTCTTGCGTCCGATGACCCCGGCGACGATGAACTGGATGGCCAGGATGACGACCTCGAGATGAGGACCACGACGACGACCTTCAGCTAGGGCCTTCATGACCGAGCCGGCGGCGCGTGTAGGTGAGGTTGAGGGAAGATGCCGAAGATGTGCAGCGGCAGCGGGGATGATCATCCGCTCGATGAGGCGGGTGATGATGGCCCGGAACTCGATGGAGCCCTGCGCAGGACGCCTCGGGGAACCAGGGACAGGCCGATGCCGAAGATGAAGGGGAAACAGCAGCGCGGTCATGACCTCGACCGGCGGGGGCATCTCCACGGTGAAGTAGCTGCTCAGCGCCCCCTCGGGCAGCGACGTGGCCAGGGATGTCCCGGCGAGGCAGGCGGGGAAGGTGGCTGACGCACCAGGAAGGTGAGGATCCGGCGAGAGGGTGTGGGCCAGGGCCGTGGTGATGCCGAGCCCACTTGCCCGGCGCCCGCGTCCCAGGTCGGCGATGGCGGGGGTGACCAGGCCGATGATGATGAGCGGGATCGCGGAGTTGAGGAACTGGCTGAACAGGTCGGAGAAGTCGCGAAGACGTGCCGACTGCCTTGGGAATGATCAAGTGACCGCCAAGCCGGACCGATCCCAGGAGCAGGGCCAGCGATGGCACCAACGACCCGGAGTCAGGATCGCTGTGGCTGAGGCGGTGCCCCAGGAGGGAGTGGCTGAGGGATTGCTGCATAGGGGACCTTCGGTGTGAAAGGAGGTGACAAAACGTCTTGAGACTCAGCGTGCCACACCGTTCGGTTGCGGCGCCGCCTCGGACCAGGAAATGAGAGCGCAGACGGCCCAGATCACGAGAGAGACGACCTGCAGGCTACGGAAGGTCAGGAGCACGCACCGAGGCGCTCCGCCACTCACATGACGTGGGGCGGGTTGACGTAGGGAGGACAGGAGCAACAGGACCGTGGCCAGACCGATACCGAAGGCGACGTCGAACAAGCGGGTGCGAGCCGCCAGCCAGGTGCCGTCGGGGCGCTGGATCCTGACAATGGCGAGCGCCAGGATCGGTGGCCGCCCACAGGACGGCGACACGGCGGTGTCCCAGCAGCGCGATGGCGGGAACCGCCGCCAGGCCGATGGCCTACGAGGACGACACAGATGGTGCGGTGGGGCTCCTTGTGCTCGGCCTGCTGGGGATGCGGGTCGTGAGTCACGGTGGTGAGCCTATCGGCGCTCAGGGCGTCGGTCGACCTTCCGCCTCAAGGGCGGCCCCGCGCAGGGAATGGAACCGCGGGCACAGGGCCGCCGGGTCAGTGGGCGAAGTGGCGGGTGCCGGTGAGGTACATGGTGACGCCGGCGGCCTGGGCGCGTCGATGACCTCCTGGTCCCGGATGGGAGCCTCCGGGCTGGACGACGGCGCGAACCCCGGCGTCGATGAGCACCTGGAGGCCGTCGGCGAAGGGAAGAAGGCGTCCGGAGGCGGCCACGGCCCGCAGGCGCGCTCCGGCCAGAGCGCCCGAGTCCCCAGAACCTCGAGACGCATCGGCCCCACCACAGTGCCCTTCTCCTTCTGGGAGCCGTTGGCGGCGTCGCCGGTGGAGCAGGCTCCCAGGGTGTTGGCGCGCTCAGCAGCCAGCTTGCAGGAGTCGACGCGGTTGACCTGTCCCATGCGCCACACCGACGGTGGCGCCGCCCTGGGCCAGGAGGACGGCGTTGGAGCGCACGGCGCGCACCGAGCGCCAGGCGAGGCCGGCTCGGCCGGGAGGGCGTCGTCGGCGGCGGGCCCGGCGGCCCGGTGTCCAGGTCGCCGGGTCGTCACCGTCGGCGCAGGCACGTCGCTCCTGGATAACGGCTCCGCCGGAGACCTGCTGATCTCGTAGCCCTCGCGCTGGGGACCTCGACGACCAGCAGGCGCAGGTTCTTCTTGGTCGACAGGATCCCACGGCCTCGTCGTCGAGGCGGGGGCGCCACGACCTCGGTGAAGATCGGCAATCTGGCGGGCCATCTCGGCGGTGACGGTGGCGTTGGTGGCTGATGACGCCCGCCCGTGAGGCGGAGACCGGGTCGCAGGCGTGGGCCTTGCGGTGGGCCTCGGCGACGTCCCCGTCGAGCGGAGACGGCGATGCCGCAGGGGTTGGCGTGCTTGACGACGGCGACCGTGACGGCCTCGCCGTGGTCGTGGGCGAGCGCGCACGGCGGCGTCGGTGTCGAGTGTAGTTGTTGGCAGCTCATGGCGCTTGCCGTGGAGCTGGCGGGCGCCAGCCACTCCCCGCTCGCCCCGGCGGTGCGGTAGACGGCGGCCCGCTGGTGGGGGTTCTCCCCGTGCGCAGACTCGCCCAGGCGCTCGTGGCCGACGCCGACACGTAGGCGGGCAGGGCGGTCGGTTCATCGGGCCGGTCTCGTCCGCGGCGTCGGTGGCGTCGGTCTCGACCTGGCCCGCCAGCCACGTGGACACGGCGGCGTCGTAGGCGGCGGTGTGGGCGAAGAGCCTCGGCAGCCAGGCGGCGGCGGGCGGCACGGGGTGAAGCCGCCCTCCGCGCACGGCGGCGGCGACGTCGTCGTAGCGCTCGGGGCTAGTGACCACGGCGACGGCCGGGTGGTTCTTGGCGGCGGCGCGCAACATGGTGGGGCCACCGATATCGATCTCTGCTCGACGCAGGCGTCGAAGGGGCGCCGGAGGCGACGGTGTCGGTGAAGGGGTGAGGTTACGACGATGACGAGGTCGATGGGGTCACGCCCAGGGTGCCCAGACTGGTCGAGGTGGTCGGGCTTACGGCGGTCGGCGAGGATACCGGCGTGGACAGCCGGATGGAGGGTCTTGACCCGGCCCTCGAAGGCACTCGGGAAGCCGGTGACCTCCTCCACCGGGGTGACGGCCAGGCCCGCTGCGGCGATGGTGGCAGCGGTGGAGCCGGTGGAGACGATCTCGACGCCGGCGTCGGCCAGGGCCCAGGCGAGGCGGGACGAGGCCGGTCTTGTCGTGAACGGATACGAGGGCGCGGCGCACGGGGAAGCGATCGGGACTGACGGGGCCCTCAGTGGGGACGTGAGCGGTGGGGACTGTCTGGTTTGCGGACTGCGAGGACTGGGACGACGGGGACATGGCGCTCCTGGTACGGCGTGAGGGGCACGGGACGCCCAGGCGGGCGACGTCCCGCACGTGGACGGCCTCGGCCACTCCCCGGTGGTTCCCCACCCTCGCCAGTTGCGGCCGGGACCATCCTATCGGGTGGGCCCTGCCGACCGCTCTCGCAGAATCCGACGGGACGACGCCACCGGTCTGCTGAGCGCCTGAAGCCCCTGGGTACCTGTGCATGGCCGACGTCGTTGCGACCGAGCCGGACCAGAGCGGTCAGGACGGTGGGGCCCCTCACCGGCAGGACCTACAGCGCCTGACGATTTCATCTGCCGTTCGGTGGGCCGGTCGTCATCGGCGATGTCGCTGCTGGTGAACCGGTCGACCGAACGGCCTGTTTCCTTGCGGGCGGCTTTAGATACGGCATACAGTCCACAACATGACTGCGCCCATCAACATCGCAGCAACACCGGTATACCGTGCGGTTCCTCCCGAACGGTGGCAGGAGGCCGCCTCCGCCTACCGGCGCTGGTGGAGCCGCCACCCGGGCTTATCCAGCGCCCTGAGCCTGGTGGTGCGCGGAGCCTACGCCATCATGATCCCGCTGCTCATCGCCGCCCTGGTGATGGTGCCGCGGTTGGCCTACGCCGCCGTCCCGGCGGTGTTCATGGCTGTGTGCCTCATGGTGGTGGCTCTGCTGGCACGGACGCGCACCATCAGCTGGCGCTCGGTGCTCCTCATGTACGGCGTCGGCGCCGTGTGGTCATTCGTCGTGGCCGTCATCATGGGCTCCGTACGCACCCGGCGGGACTGTCCGCCATGGGCAGCAGGGATGAGTATCGCCTGACCATCGCCCTGGAGGTGCTCAGCCCACTGGTTCCCCCTGGTGCTCGTCGTGTTCCTGGCACCGGGCCGGATGCGCCGGCTGGCGGCCTCCGACTGGGCCCTGCTCGGCTTCGCCGCAGGCTGGCCTGACGGCCCGTCAATGACGGCATCCGTGCGCTTGAGGGAGAACAGCGTGCTCTCCTCGGTCCTGGGCAACGGGCGCCTGCCCTTCTCCTTCAACCCATGGACCTCGGGGTCGATGACCAGGAGAACAGCAACGTCCTGGCGGTCAGCAACCAGGTGAGCACCGCGAACATCACGATGGCGGTGGCCCTGGCGATCACGCTGTGGCGCCTCAGGACTCACCGGCCTTCGAGGGGCCAGGAAGCCCTCATATGGTTGCGGGTCGTGGCCTGGATCACTGCCGGCGTGGTCATCCTGCGGTCGGTGAGCGACCACGCCACCTATATCGCCAGAATCGCTCAGCAGCTCGGCCAGAGCGACTCCGGCGGCAGCTTCCCAGCCCTGCTCATGTTCCTGTGGCGGGTCAACGGCGGGGGCCTGAGCGCCATCCCCTATCCGTCATCCTCATGGCCGCCTGCCTGCTCCTGGACGCCCACCGCCGGGCCTACGCGGGCGTGCACGGCTGGACCGTGGCCGGGGCGCCGGCTCCCGCTACCCAATCTCACCGAGGCACCACCGTTCGTGCGCGCTCTCATCGTCTCCGTGGTGGCGCTGGCGAACTTCACCTGGGGCGACCTGGCCCGTCACCTGGGGGCGCCTACGGGGACCTTCGCCAGGGGGCGCCTCGCCATGCGGGCCGGGCGGGCCACCGCCGAGCAGGTGCGCGGTGTGAGGGCCCGATGCCATGGAGGCCACGACGCCGGGCGCCGAGCCGAACGCTCGCCAGGAGCTTCCGGTTGGGGATCCTGGTGGTGAGCGTCGTGCTGTTCCTGCTGTGCTGCATGTACGAGGTGCGCACTGTCTGGCAGCTCGCCCCTGAGCTCAAAGGAGACCGAGGACGACCTGTTCCCTGTCGGCTCTGCCTCGCCTGCTCTCCCAGTGGTGCGTTGAGCGGCGCCCAGGGGCTCCCTCTGCACGATCGGTGCGCTGGCCGCAGTGGCCGCCATGAGCCTCGCACTCGTCCTGGCTCTCGGGGCGCCGGGGCGTCGCATCAGCACGGCGTCGTCGTCCACCGGCCTCGTGGGCTACCTGATCACGCTCACTCCCTGGGCAGGCGGCCCTGAGCCTGCTGGACTTCGCCAGACCTACATGCCGCGCTCGGCCTGAGCGCGAGGTCCGGCGGGCGGCGGCACGGATCTGGCCGCTGGGCTCTCCGTCAACCGGCGGATCCGGGCCGCCGAGGCTTCTCCGAGGCCAGGAGCTGTTCACGGCGCGCACCAAGCGTCAGGTGGCGGTTGAGGCCGACATCGCGCGTCTTCAGAAGCTCGCCGAGTCTCTGGGCGTCGTCGGTGTCGATGCCCTGCGAGCCCAGCCGTCTCGATGAGGACCGTCGCCGATCTGGCCGACTCGGGGCCGATTCCCCAGGTGGTCGGCGAGATGCGTGACCTCGCTGCCTCGGTGGCGGAGCAGCAGGCCGAGATCTGGACGTCTCACGTCGGCTCAATACCTCAACGGCGAGCAGTTCGCCGTCCTGGAGACTTCGGATCACCGACGCCTTCCGTGGCAGCGCGATCGATCAGCGGCCGGTCAGCAGCCCGAGTCCATGCGCTGGCCCTCTCACGGCGCCAGCTGGTCGTCGTCGGTACCAGGGGGCGGCTCCACGATCGATGATGACGACAGGACCGATATTCCTCCTCGCGGGCTACCGGGCCAGGGCTGCGCTGGAGTCGGCCGACAACGTCCTGGAGCACCTGGCCGCCGATGAGCGCGTCACGGTTCCTCCGCGAGATCCCGGCTGGCAGAGCCGTCAAGGAGGCGGACGTCCTGGAGCCATGTCCTCACGCCCCATTCCCGGGATGACCTACCGGGCCGATGTCGGCAACCCTGCGCGAGTGACGCGGGCGCTCATCGACGGCGATGGACGCGGCGATCAGGACTCTGAGCGCGCGGACGCTCCGCGCCGCTGAGCCCTGGCGGGATCTGCGCCCAGCAAGCGCAAATCGCTCCACGCCCGGGACGGCGCTACGCGTCGTCCGAAAGCTCGTCGACATCGCTGGATTCTACGTGGCGGCGGTAGACCGCCGGCTGTCGACTCCGGGCAAGGGCGCGGCCCACGTCCGGGTGTGGGGGTGGGCGCGAGGACCGCCATGGCGGCCGAGTCACCGACCTCGACGAAGACGAGGATGACGGTGTAGGGAACTGTGGGCCGACGTCGGTCATCCGTCTGGTCCCACGGGCCGGAAGCGGCCACGCACAGCAGTCCCGCGCCGGCCACGAGGCGGCCAGACCAGCGGCGCTGACGGCGTAGCGCACCCGCGAGGTTGAGGACCGCTCGACGCCGCCAGGCGGCCACCGATGAGCGCCAGGCCGTCACCACGAGCGGGGAGCCACAGGCCCACGGTGCTCAGCGGCGCCGTCGGCAGCAGCCCCAGCAGCGGCAGGGTGGGGACGGGGCGGCCACCACGCGGTCAGGGGCGAGACGGTTCCCGTGCCCGACGGCTGAAGCCGGCGCCGATGAGCCGAGGACAGGCCCAGATGGGCAGGGTCGGCGCAGCCCAGCCGGTCTGAAGCAGGACCAGGCCGACTATCGCGACGAATGCCGCCCCGGCCGAGTCGTGCAGGACCGAGACCCGGCCGGCTCCGGTGAAGACGAGCCCGCCACCACCAGGACGCTCAGCAGCGCCAGGGGCTCTGCGCGGCGCCGTGGGCCAGTGACGGGCCGGCCCCACCCAGTGGGGGCGTGCGTCACCAGCGGTCAGGGGCCAGCCAGCCGTTGCCGGCGCGCTGGAGCCGGATGGCGACGACGCCCCGTGATCGAGACGATGCCGCCGACCGCCGGCCACGTCTCCAGTCGCAGGGCCGGTGCAGGCAGAGCCAGGACGGCGACGACGGTCGCTGCGGCGACGATGGCCGCCCGGCCGCCGGGCGGGAGGGACAGGCGCGCACGCACAGATCCAGGTCAACGCCTGCGCCGAGGTCGAGTCCAGCAACGGCAGGCTGAGGTGCCCTGGTCCTGCGTGAGGACGAGGTCGACCATTCCCCGAAGCCGAGGCCCACAGGGCCGGTTCCGGCGCGCAGGGCCTCGCCCGGCGCTCAAGGGCGGCCGCGGCGTTGAGCTGGAGGCCGCCATGGACACAGCGCGACGTCAGCAGGACCACCACCAGCCAGACCAGGCCGACCGACTCGGTCCACGCGCAGGGACCACAGGCCCCAGGACGTCAGGCTGGTGGCTCGCGACCGCCCAGGCTCAAGCGCTCACCTCATCGGCCAGGGGCGCGGTAGAGCTCGCGGGCGATCTCGGCGGTCTGGCTGGGGTGCGCGCACCCGGCGCCGGCGGCCTCAGCGTCGGTCTTGGCCTCGGCGGTGCCCGACGAGGCCGGAGACGAGTCCCGCGCCCGGCGTGGCCCGTGGTGCGCCCTCCGCAGTGAAAGAAACCGGCGACGTGGGCGACGACCGGCTTGGTCATGTGCTCACGGATGTGCAGGCGGCGGCACGGCATCCTCGGCGTCGCCCCGATCTCACCGATCATGACGACCAGGCGGGTGTCGGGGTCGGCCTCGAAGGCAGCCAGGGCATCGATGTGGGTGGTGCCGACCACCGGGTCCCCCGCCGATGCCGATGCGGGTGGTGAAGCCCAGGTCGGACAGCTCGTGCATGAGCTGGTACGTGAGGTTCCGGACTTGGAGACCGGTCCAGGGGCCGGGGCCCGGTGATGTCGGGCAGGGTGATCCACGTTAGAGCGGGCCGGGAGATGATGCCCGGGCGGTTGGGACCGATGATCTGGACGCCGCGGTCGGCGGCAGGCTGCTCAGGTGGCGTCGGCGCCAGGATCCCCTCGATGACGACGACGAGCGCACCCCGGCGTCGACGGCCTCACGACGGCGCCCTTAGCGAGCGGGCGGGACGAAGACGACGTCACCTCGGCGCCTGTAGCCTCCTTGGCCTCGGCGACGGTGCCGTGGACGGGGACCTCGACGGTTGCGGACTGCACCTCGCCGAGCGCCGGGGCCGATGGGGCGATGTCGAGAGCGACGGCGGTGCCGGCCTTGCGAGGTTGACGCCGGCGACGACGCTTCGTGCCGGCCGAGCATGCGGGTGGTGTGCTTGCGGCCCTCGGAGCCGGTCATGCCCTGGACGATGACACTGTCGGTCTCGGTCAAAGAAGATGCTGCATGTCTCGAGGCCTCCTTGGAAGCGGGCTGCCGCTGATCTGCTCGGCGATGGCGGTGACGACGTCGGCGGCCCCGTCCATGGTGTCGACGACGGTGACGCCCTCGATGGCGGCGTCGGCCAGGATGGCGCGACCGGTCTCGGCGTTGTTGCCGTCAGGCGCGCGACGACGGGCTTGGGCAGCCACCCCAGGGACTCGACGGCGGTCCACGATGCCCTGGGCGACGGGTGTCGCAGGAGGTGATCGCCGCAGACGTTGACGGGGATGGCGCGCACCTGGGGGTCGGAGGCGACGACCTCCAGGCCGGTAGCCCGTGACCTCGGCCGATGACCCACCTCCCAGGTCGAGGGAAGTTGGCGGGCTTCATGCCGCCGTGGCGCTCGCCGGCGCCGGCGACGACGTCGGTGGACATGACCAGGCCGGCGCCGTTGCCGGGACCCCGACCTCGCCCTCGAAGGCGCACGTAGTTGAGGCCGGCCTCGCGGGCCTCGGGCCTCCAGGGGTCGGTGGCGGCGTTGTCGACGAGCTCGGCGTGGGCGGGGTGACGGAAGCGGGAGTTGTCGTCGAGTGACGCTTGCGCGTCCGGGGCGATGATGCGGCCGTCGGTGGCCGCTGACCAGGGGTTGACCTCCACGGTGGCGTCCCTCGGCGGTGAAGACCTCCCAGAGGCGCTCGATGACGGCGACCTCGTCGGCCGGGCTCCGAGCCTCGAAGCCTGCGGCCTCCGACGATCCGGTGGGCGACGGCGGGGTGACGCCCTCGAGCGGGTCGATGCCGACGCGGGCCGGGGCCTCCCGGGGCGCTCGGCCGCGAGGTCTCGATGTCCATGTACCGCCCTCGCGCGGGCCATCGCCGGGTGCTGGCGCTCGGTGCGGTCAGGAGGATGGAGAAGTAGTACTCGGCGTCGAGGTCGACGCCGTCGGGGAATCGGGACGGCGCGCACCGTGGCCCCTGATGTCCATGCCCCGGGATGTCGCGGGCGCGGGCTCGGCCTCCTCAGCGGTGCGCAGGCGAGCTTGGCGCCGCCGGCCTTGCCGCGGCCGCCGGTCTTGACCTGGGCCTTGACGACCACCAGCTCGCTACCCGCGTCGAGGAGGGACTGCGCGGCGCTGCGCGCCCTCCTCAGGGGTTGTGGCCACGCGCCGTCGAGCGAGGACGCCGTGCTGGCGGAACAGGTTCCTGGCTGGGCACTCGTAGAGATCCATGCAGCTGATCCTCTCGGGGCATGTGGATGGCTTTGCAGGGCGCGACCGACGTCGGCCAGGCAGGCACCAGTGATGAAACGCTAACGTCCCGGTGACCGGTCTGGGAGGGGCGGACACGGGCGCGGAGCGGCGACGTCTCACCAGCGTGGTCGCGCGTCTCACGACAGGACGTGCGCCGGGGACCTCCGTCACGGCCGAGCCATCGAGCGGTTCGCTGCTTGATCGCGCCTGCGGCCCGTCTCTATCCGTCGTCGGCCACGAGCGCCGTCACCCGTAGGATGACGAGGGATGGAGCTAGTGGCATGACGAGTTTCGCGAGGACCTTCAGGGCGGATCGACCGGGTCACCAAAGGTGGGCGGCAGAGTCCTTCGCACTCGGCGCCAGGGGCAGTACCAATGTCGGTGGCTGCTCACCGTGCTGGGCGTGAGTTCGGGTACTCCCCCGTTTCCTGGGGCTGTCCGACGACGACCGGCAGGTCCTCGAGGTTCGTGGAGGGCGGGCGGCGGGTATCCACTGCCTGCAGCACTGCGCGGCGACGAAGGCGCTCATCTCGGCGGCCCGGGCGCTGCGCTCAGCACGGTGACCAGCGACCTGGCGACTGGTGGTGGACGGCTGGATGCTGGGCAGCGCAGGCCCTACGAGGTCATCTGCCACGGAGACTTCGCGCCGTACAACTGTGTGTTCGACGGGAGCAGGCTGGTTGGCATCATTGACTTCGATACCGCGCACCCGGGTCCTCGCCTCCGCGACGTCGCCTACGCGATCTATCGTTTCGCCCCGCTCACCGCACCAGGAAAGGCGGTCGGTTTCGGTTCTCTGGCCGAGCAGGCTCGGCGGGCGCGGTTGTTCTGCGATGAGTGCGGGGAGGTGGATCGGACTCAGCTCATCGAGACCGTGTGCCAACGACTGCTCGATCTGGTCAGCTACATGCGGTCACAGGCGGCGCAGGGTGACGCGGCGTTCCAGTCCCATCTCGACGACGGCACGACACCGTCTGTCTGCGTGACGTCCACTATCTGAGGACCAACGCGGCGGCACTTAGCAGGGCGCTCATGTAAGAGACCCCGATCGAACCGCCACTGGATCGCAGCACGAGGCCTTTACCCATGAGCGCCGTCGAGAACGTACTTTCCCCACGAGGACTGCGCTTTCCTCCAGATGACTGAGGGAGGGCCCCAGTCGTCTGCGGAAGATCGCAGTTCCCCGATCGTGCGTTCCCAATCCTGCGCTGACCACCGACGCAATTATCGTGGGTTTGACACGAGGAGGGCTCGAGAAGGGAGACGGTCATGCCCGCACTGACGGCGACGAGGCGCACTGGTGGGTGCCATGGTGCTGCTCGGCCTCTGGAGCGGCAGGCGGTGGGGTCGACGACGCAAGCGCGTCTCAACTTGCTGAAGCCCATGGACTCCGCCGACCACACAGAATTCGCCAACATTGAACGCACCAGTCGCCTCGATGTACAGTAACCATTGTCGTGACCAGCACTTCCAAGCACCCAAAATCGAGACATCCAATTCAATAAAATTCATTCACGAACCACGATAACGACCCATATTTCCGCTAGCAAGTGAGACTCCTAGGTCTGCGATAATCTTCAGTAGGCCGACTAGCGGCCTCCTTCGACGGGAGACATCACACCAGAAGGTAAGCCACGATCGATATTCAATAATTTGTTCTCTGATTTCACGATGAAAAGTCAGACTCACTAAGAAAAGCCATAAAAATAACTCGAGACCACGGAGAAAAACGCACCATTGAGAATCGCAGAGTAGAAACGCCAACGACACCACACCTGATGCAAACACACATACTAATGAGCACGCGAGGACCATGTCAGAAAATCGCTCAGCACAGACTTCTCACACGAGAGCCGTCGTCAATAAAACTCTGCAAACACAACAGTGCACGTACCTTTTCACCGCAATCCGCTGGGAGGAGCCAACTTGACAGCAGGCCACCAGCACGCCATAAAGTTCTTGCAATCCTAGACCATAAAAGCCCCCTCATCTCATATTCAATGCCACCAGTCCACACACACTCTCTTCATTTCTTTTATCCTCAAAACAGGAAGAAGAACCATCATGCAAAACAACAAGCTTAACCAATCCCCATAATGAGAAGTTCTGCCAGAATATGCTTCGAAATACGAGCACCGAGAGGAGCTCCTACAGTAAGCCCTCGCGACAAAGTTCTCAGTCCACTAAAACTGAACACGCCGCACGCAACCTCCAGTGGGATGCATTTTAAATATAACCGAAGCTAAAACTGATATCGCCATCACGGGCCGAACCACTCGCCCACAAGTCATCACCACCCTCCTTCCAGGTGAGGAAGCTTTTCCAAGTAGCGACAGCTGGACCTTCATCGACTTCTCTCTTTCCTCCGGAAGTATGCCAGCGTCACTGCACACATATAGGTACGCGTGGGCAGACCACCTGGAACCAGCATCATTAGAGTCAATGGTGGGACCTAGCACCGCCACCTGGGACCACAGGCGAGATGACGTGGCAGCGCTCACCAGCAGCAACCAGAGGCTGATGTCCTCGGCGTGACGCCAGGAGCCAGGCCACTGGCGACCTCAGGGAAGGACCCCCACATGCCAGCCGCCACGTCCTCAGACACCGCCCTCTCACCCACCGGCTCGTCGGCCGCCCTCTCCTCGGCCTGGACGGTGAGCCGCTGCATCGAGGGTCCTCACCTCCGGCAGTGACGCCCAGGGCATGAACGCGGCCGTGCGGGCCGTGGTGCGCACCATCCGCCTGGGGCCAGGCCTTATGCGGTCATGGAGGGCTGGGCCGGGCCGTGGCCGGCGGAGACGGCATCCGTCCCCTGGGTGCGGACTCAGTGGGCTCTCCATCCTCCAGCGCGGCGGCACGATCATCCGCGCCCGCTCAGCCCGAGTTCCGCGGCGCGCCCGGCCAGCTGGCGGCCGCCCGCAACCTCTGGAGCACGGCATCGACCGGCTCGTGGTGTCGGCGGCGACGGCTCCCTGACCGCTAGCGGGTTCGCAGAACTGGCCCTCCTGCTCGAGGAGCTCGTCGCGCGCGGCGACATCGAGCGCAGAGACGGCCGCCGCGTCTCTCGTGACCGGTCTGGTGGGCGGCATCGACAACGACCTGGTGGGCGCCGATATGACACATCGGCACCGACTCGGCCCTCACCGCATCCTGGAGGCCATCGACGATATATCCCTCCACCGCCGCCCCACCAGCACCTTCGTCGTGGAGTCATGGGCCAGCACTGCGGCTACCTGGCCCTCATGGCGGCGGTGGCCGAGGCTGTGACTACGATCCTGGTCCCCGAGCTCCCCGAGGCGGGACGGAGGAGGACATGTGCTCCAAGCTCAAGGCGGGCCGGGAGGCCCAGGCGCCGCAGAGTCCATGGTGATCGTCGCCGAGGGGCGCCACCGACCGCGAGGGCAACCGCATCAGTGCCGACGACGTCCGCCAGGTCATCGCCGACAAGCTGGGCGAGGCCGCCCGCGTCCTGCATCCTGGGTCACGTCCAGCGCGGTGGCCGCGCCGCGCCCGACCGCTGGATGCTCACGCTGCTGGGCTGCCGCCGCCCGCGCGGTGGTGGCCATGGAGCCGGGCAGGCAGTCATCATCGCCGAGCGCCACATGCATCCGCCGCCTGCCGATGATGGAGCAGATCGCGACTCACCCGCGCCGTCAAGGACCTCGTGGCCGCGCGACCCTCGGGGCGATCCGGGCCCGCGGGGCCAGCCGGCAAGATGCTCGAGCTGTTCGAGACCATGTCACACGCCGAGCCAGCCGCACCGATGCGGGTTCGACGCCGTCGTCCTGCGACCGCCCCAAGCGGGTCGCCATCATCACGCAGGCGGCCTGGCCCGGGGATGAACACGGCGGCGCGCGCGGCCGTGCGGTCTGGGCATCGACCACGACTTCACGATGCTGGGCGTCTGCGGCGGCTTCCCCGGCCTGCTCGACGGCGACGTGCGCGAGCTGACCTGGGCCGACGTCGAGGGCTGGGATCGGTGACGGCGGCAGCGCCACGGCTGGGCACGCGTACGCGTGCCCACCATCGAGCAGCTCTACGCCCTGGGGCGGGCCATCGAGCTCCATGAGGATCGACGCCCTGCTGGTCATCGGCGGCTACAACGCCTACCGCGGTGCCTATCGCCTGGTCACCGAGCGGGACCGCTACCCCAGCCTTCCAGATCCCGATCGTGTGCGTGCCGGCCTCCATCGACAACAACCTGCCCGGCTCGGGCTGAGCATCGGCACCGACACGGCCCTCAACAACGCGGTGGCGGCCTGGACTCCATCAAGCTCTCAGGCGGCCTCCACCGCTGCTTCGTCGCCGGTCATGGGCCGCAAGTGCGGCTACCTCTCGCTGATGTCCAGTCTGGCCACCGGCGCGGAAGGTCTGACCTCAGCGAGGAGGGCATCACCCTCGAGGCCTGGCCGCCGACTCCGAGCGGATGGTGGAGTCCTTCCGCTCGGGCCCAGCCTCTACCTGGTGATCACTGCAGCAGGCAGGCCAGCGTCGACTACACCACTGACGTCCTGGCCCCACATGCTTCGCCGAGGAGGGCAAGGACCTCACGACGTGCGCGAGGCGATCCTGGGCCACCAGCGCAGGGCGGCAGCCCAGCCTTCGACGGATCGCAGCGACCAAAGCTCGTCGCCTACTCCCTGGAGTCTGCTGGCCGCGCCCTCAGCGCGGCGGGCGACGGCCTCCTACAGTGGTCTGGTGGAGGCAAGGTCTCCCGCTCCATCCGCTGGACCGCATGACGACGAGCTCGACCGCGACAACCGCCGCCCCGTCACCAGTGGTGGCTGGGCCTGCGCCCGCCGTCGGACTGGTCAGCCAGGACAGCGGGACCCTGGCGCTTCAGGACGATCGACTTCGGCGTGAGGCGGTCGACGACGCCGCCAGCTGACCCCGGCCCCAGGGCCCCAGGGCGGGGTATCGTACCTGGCGTGCGCGCGCTGACCGACCCCGGTTCCTGGTGGCTGCCGCTGTCCTGGCGGGCGTGGCCGCAGGGTCTCATCGGGATCAGCGATGGCGCTCCTGGAGCTCTTCGAGTCCTGTTCTGCGGCGTCGCCCGGCGGACTCCTGGAGCGCCTGGCCGCGGCACCCACCCTGGCGGCGCCTCATCGCCGCGGGCGGAAAGGCCTTGTCGCCGGTGGCGTGTGGTGGTGGCTGCGCGCGACCGGCGGGATCCGCGGTGTGGAGGCCGCGGTGGCGGACCCTCGCAGCAGGGGAGCGCCACCCGGATGGGACTGGCCCGTCCGTTCCGTCGACGCCGTCACACAGGTCCTCACGTCGGCTGCGGGCAGCTCGGTGGGCCGCAGGGCGCCCGCGTCTGGCCGCCGGTGCGCGGCGGCCGGGCTCACCACGTGCTGGGAATCAGCCGGACCGAGGCGCGATCCTCATCGCCTCGGCCGCCAGGCGAGGGCTGGCGCCATGTACAACGCGCCGCTGGGCGGGCGGCCTACGCCGTCGAGCTCGTCATGGTGTCACCGGGATGCGGCGAGCGCGGAGCCGTCGCAGCGGCCGGTGTGCCTCATCGCCACGCTCGTCTCCTGGCTGCACTCCCACGGGCGGCCCACACAAAGTCGCCTCAGCGGACGTCGTCGGGGACCGTCCTCGGGCTGAGTTCTGCTCGTGCCCGTCGCCGCGCTGCGCTCGGGTGGGCGCGCGCGGCGACTGTGGTCGTGGATGCTGGCGCACCGGGTGCGCACCGTACGGTGGCTGCCGGCGGCGATCGGGGCGGCGACTGGTCACCGGGCTGAGTGAGCCTGTGGGTCCCAGCGTCGTCGGCAACGGACGCGACGCCATGAGGTGGCGCTGGGCAGCACCACGGATCCGAGCGCCTCGGACGCACGCTCACGGTCCAGTGGTACTGGCATGCTGCTAGGCGTCGTCGTCCTCAAGCCGGTCCTCACGCCGGTCTCGACGCTCGGGCCGGCGCCACCGGCGGACGGCTGAGCCCCCTCCCTGGCGGCTGGTTCGAGCGCGCCGGGCGCAGCCCTGGCGGTCGCGTCTCCGACGCCTGCGGGGTGGAGAGGCGTGCCGGTCCTGGCACTGGCGCGCGCGGGCGCGGTGCTCGCCACCGCCAGAGGGCCCCGTCTTCGGATCGTCTTCACCTGGGGAGCTGGCCCGCGCCGGAGCCTGGACGCTGACGTCTCTGATCGCCGTCGTCTGGCGGGTCACGCTGCTGGTCTCCCCGGCAGCAGCACGGGCCTCATCGCGGCTACAGCGCTCACGGGCGATAGCCGATGCCTCCTGCACGTGTCAGGGTCATTCAATTCTTCCGAGTCGACCGTATACTCCTCGCGGATCGTAGCCAGCAGCCACGTCATCGGAATCCTATGGATCGTCACTAGGGGCGTCACCGCCCGCCACGCGTTACGCCCCTACGCGGCCGACGCCTACGCCTTCGAGACCGGACAGCCTGCTGTCTCCGAGGGCGTCGCCTGACGGCCGTCACGCTGCTGGTCGGCGCCCCGGCAGCGGCCTGGCGCTCGTCCAGGGCCGTGGATCATCATGCTCGCCTCCCTTCACCTCAGCAGGCTCGTTCTCTGGATTCGGGCTGGCTCAGCGCGGCTGGCGTGACCTGCTGGCCAGTGGCGGCATGCACAGCAGGACGCTGCTCTTCACGACCGGGGCCCTGGCCGGGGATCACTTTCGGCGAGCTGCACGCTGGATGGGGCCGACAGGCACCGGCCCCTGTGAAGCCGGATATCACTGCATCCACGGTGCTTCCGCACTGGTGCTTCGCCGTCTCGGTCGGCATCGCCTACACGCGCGATCCCTGAGGAGATCGCTCAGACGCACCCTGTTCGCACCGGTGCCGGGAGCGTCTCGGAGTGACGGCTGCCGTGCTTGTGACGACGAGCCTGCTACGCTCTCCATCTTCCGACCTGGCTGACTTCCGACACCAGCCTCCAAGGGCTACGCATGGCAGATCCTCCACAAGGTGCTCTTCGGGCTGCTCGCCGGCTGGTCGGTGGTGCGGCTGCCGGTCGGTGTTCTTCGCGCTGGGCCTGCACGTCAGCGGAAACGCGCTGGGCCTGTTCATCGGCCAGCTTCAGAGCGAGAACCTGCCCGACTTCGAGATCTCGTGGCTCCAGGCGGCGATCCTGCTCGCCGGCGCGGCCGTCGCCGCCGGCCTCATCCATCCTCCTGGGCCGACGGCGGAAGCACCTCTGCGCTCCAGTCCTGATCGTGAGGATCTCGTCGACGTCGACGCGGTCGAGGCGAGGCCGCCAGCGCCGGTCGCAGGGTGGCCCAGCGCGATCCCGACTGCCACGGTCTCATCGGCTCCGATCGCGGCCTCGCGCACCTCGTCCGGGTACATGACCAGGGCGTGAGCGTTGATGGCGCCAAGGCCCTTGTCCGGCAGCCGCCAGGACGAGCATGGCGGAGAAGGCCCCGAGGTCATGGAAGGACCACGAAGTGGACTCGACCGGGATCGTCGTACAGGACCGCCTGAGCGTTGAACAACCGTCCCTGCGATGCCTGGAACTCCTGGACGTCCTCGCCCAGCTGGCACGATCTGCTCGCCGAGCGCGGCCGTATTCTCCTGGGTGGTCGGAGACCACTCGTGCACGAGCTTCACCGGAGGTCGAGCCTCCCTTCCTGCCGGCGGCGACGTCTGCGGCGTGGCGCTCTTGATCTCCTCCAGCGTCCGGCCGGTGGCGGCGTAGACCCGCCAGGGGCTGGGGTTCACCACGACAGCGCCTTCTGGCGCGGTGCCGGACGATATCGACCAGGTCCTCCCGGGAGACAGGGCTGGTCGGTGAAGTCTCACCAGTGACGATTGGCGACGACCTGGCTGAACTCCATGGTGCTCTCCTATTTTCCGGTGTTCACGGGTTTGCCCGAGTGAGACCAACAGTCAGCCGACCCGGGCTATTCACGCAATTCCGTCAAGAGCGGTCCCGGTGTTCTTCAGTTCCTCAGGCCCGACGGCGCAGCACCGCAGGTCCCAGCCGGCCGCGACCTCCGGCACACCCGTGTGCCCGGGCCGGGTTGGACGTCCGGGTCGCCGGCGCCGCAGAACCTGCTCGGCCTCGGCCCCACTGCCCCGCCTGCAGCCCCTCGACCGCGAGCGCGGCCAGCAGGCCGCCCTCACCGGTCAGGGGCAGGTCCTCGCGGGCGCACTGGGCGATGAGCAGAAGCTGCTCGACGCGGTCTCGCCCGTCTCATCCGGCTCGGGGACAACCACTGGCGCAGGATGACCCAGGCGGTGGGGTGGTCGGCCGCCAGCAGCCGGAAGGTGCCCAGGGCGAGGGCGTCGTCGTTGTGCCACCCAGCGTGATGAGGGGCGGTAGTGCTCGAAGACGCTGCCGGGCACTCCCGCCTGGGCTGCGGCGGCGTGGACGGTGCCGTGGTCGGGGGCCAGGGCGATCCAGGGCTCGCCGGTGGTGAACCCGGCCTTCTCGCTACCGTCCCAGTGAACTGGGGTGCGGGCGTTGTCCCGGGAGATGGGGGCCAGACGGGTCAGGACGGCGGCCGGGTCGTCGCCGGCGCGCACGCGCTCGTGGAGTGGTTGACGGACTCAGGTCGCGGTGGTCCTCGATGGAGCGGAAGACCGTGTTGGCCATGCCGAGCTCCTCACCCTGGTAGACGTAGGGCGTGCCGCGGTGGGTGTGGAGGATCGTGGCGAGGGTCTTGGCCGAGCGGACGCGCCAGGCCGGGTCGTCGTCGCCGAAGCGGGAGACGGCGCGGGGCTGGTCGTGGTTGTCCCAGTAGGCGGAGTTCCAGCCCTTCTCCGCCGTGACGACGCCGGAGGAGTCTGTGACGGGGGCGAGGGCCGCCTGCCAGTCGGCGAGGTTCTTCTTGAGGGTGAGGAGGTCGAGGGGCTGCGGGTCGGACTTGCCTCCGGGCCCGTCGGTGAGGCTGACGTGCTCGAACTGGAAGACCATGTCGAGCTCGCCTCGGGCGGGGTCGGTGTAGAGGGCGGCCTCGCTTCGCGTGGCCCCGGGCATCTCCCCGACGGTGATGACGTGGCCGGGCCGGGGCGCGAGGACCTCCTGGTTCATCTCATGGAGGAACTCATGAATGCGCGGCCCATTGGCCACCGCGGCAAAGACGTTGCCATAGAGATCGCCCTCGCCCTGGGGCGCGTCGGTGAGCGGGTAGGTCTTGGAGATGAAGTTGATGACGTCCATGCGGAAGCCGTCGACGCCGCGGTCCAGCCACCAGGTCATCATCTCGTGGACGGCGCGGCGCACCTCGGGGTTCTCCCAGTTGAGGTCGGGCTGCTTGGGTGAGAAGAGGTGCAGGTAGAACTCCTGGGTGCCCTCGTCCCAGGCCCAGGCCGATCGGAAGGCCGAGCCCCAGTTGGTGGGCTCGGTGCCCGGCTGCCCGGGGCCAGCCCGATCGACCTGCCGGGCGGGACGCCAGATGTACCAGTCGCGCTTGGGGTCCTGCGTCGAGGAGCGGCTGGCGGTGAACCAGGGGTGCTCGTCGCTGGTGTGGTTGACGACGAGGTCCATGACCAGGCGCATGCCGCGGGCGTGGAGCCCCTCGATGAGGGCATCGAGGTCGGTCAGGGAGCCGAGAGGGGGTCGATGTCCTGGTAGTCGGAGATGTCGTAGCCGTTGTCGTCCTGCGGGGAGCGGTAGACGGGGCTGAGCACACGACGTCGACGCCCAGCTCGTCGAGGTGGTCAGGCGGCTGGTCAGGCCAGGGGATGTCGCCGATCCCGTCGCCGTCGGAGTCGGCGAAGGAACGGGGTAGACCTGGTGAGACGACGGCGCGGCGCCACCATTCCGGTTCGTCGTCGACGTGGTGGGGAGGAGACAACCAGGGGTGCGGGGCAGGTCACAGTGGGTTCCTCCAGCCGGCCGAAGGGGAACGGGGGACGATCGCGAATGGAGACGGACTTACGGACGGGGACTCGCCGGGTCTGTCGGCTGCGCCGTCAGGTCGACGCAGCGACTCTGCCGAGCACTGATTGTGTCAGAACGCACTGGCGAACCAGCGGCCGTTTATGATGATCCCGTCTCGGCCCAGGGCGCCGCCTCCCCCACCCGCCCCTGTCATAACCACTGATGACCCTGTTGCGAAAAGGCTAACCGTTGGTTTCTCCTCTCTCCGATGCTCCCCTGACACGCGCGTCCGGCCGCTGCTCGCCCGGAGGCGATCGTCGTCGGGTCGTCGCCGGCAGGTCCCACTACCGGTTCACGGTGCTCACCTCCCGGCTCATCCGCATGGAGCTCTCCCCACGGGCGTGTTCACCGACGCCGCCACCCAGCTGGTCGTGAGCCGCGACCTCGGAGAGCCGCCATCGTTCGGGTGGTGCGGGGCGAGGACCGCCTGGAGATCATCACCGAACACCTGCACCTGATCCATGTCCCCTCGCTGGGCTTCTCCCCGTCCGGGCTCAGCGTCAGGCTGCGCTCGACGGCGCTCCACGCCCACGGCGGCACCTGGCACCACGGCGACGTCTGGGACCCCGGACGAGACCTTCCCGACGAACCTGGGCGGCACCACCCGTACTCTCGATGAGGCCGACGGCGCCGTCACCCTCAGTCCGGGACTGCTGAGCCTGAGCGGCATCACAGCCCTGGACGACTCAGCCTCGCTACTGCTCACCCGAGGACGGGTGGGTCCGGCGCCGTGAGCCCGGCAACCGTCTGAGCGACGGAGCACAGGACCTCTACGTCTTCGGATACGGCCAGGACTACCGGGAGGCGTTGCGAGACTTCTTCCGCCTCACCGGCGCGAGCCCCCTCATCCCGCGCGCGCTGCTGGGCAACTGGTGGAGCCGCTACTACCCAGACGGTCAGGAGTACCTGGCGCTCATGGACCGGTTCGTCGCCGAGGGCTGCCCTTCTCCGTGGCCGTCATCGACATGGACTGGCACCTCACCGACATCGACCCGGCGATCGGCACGGGCTGGACCGGCTACACCTGGAACCGAGCTGTTCCCCGGACCCCGGCCATTCCTGGCGGACCTGCCTGCACGAGGCATGCTCACCACGCTCAACGTCCACCCGCGGGGGTGCGGCGCCACGAGAGCCTACGAGGAGGTCTGCGCCGACCTGGGCCTGGATGCCGGCAGCGGGAGGACGTGCCCTTCAACGTCGCCGACCGGGACTTCGTGGGCTCCTACCTCTCGCGCCTCCACCACCGGCTGGAGGACCAGGGCGTCGACTTCTGGTGGCTGGACTGGCGCAGGGGCGGCTCGACGGTCCCCGACCTGGATCCGTTGTGGATGCTCAGCCACGTCCACTACCTCGACTCCGGGCCGCGAGCGCCGACGGAGAGCCGGCAGGCGGTGTGGAGCGGCGTCGACCCGTGACCTTCTCCCGCTTCGCCGATGCCTCGAGCCACCACCCCGGTGGGCTTCTCCGGGGACACGATCATCAGCTGGGACTCCCTGCGCTTTCCAGCCGCGGTTCACGGCCACGGCCGCTAATATCGGCTACTTCTGGTGGTCCAACGACATCGGCGGGCATGCTGGGCCACAGCGATGACGCGATAGCGGCGCGCATGGTTCCAGCTGGGCTGCTTCTCCCCATCAACCGCCTGCACTCGTCGAGACTCGGCCTTCACCTCCAAGGGCCATGGCGCTACTCACGCGACGCGCGCGCCACGATGAGCGCACCTGCGGCTGCGCCACCAGCTCGTGCCCTACCTGTCACGTGGGCGCCGATCGGTGAGCGAGGGCGTGGGACCGGTGCGCCCGATCTATCACGACCACCCGTGGGAGATGGCCGCCTATGAGCACCGGGGCGGCTTCTGCTTCGAGGGACCTGCTGGTGGTGCCCTTCACCTCCCCTCTGGACGAGGCCACCGGCCTGGGGCAGGGAACTGAGCCTGGCTGCCCGACGGCGTCTGGTCGACCTGCCCACGGGGGCGCCGTTATGACGCCATCACCGGCGGGCACGGGCGCATGCTGAGCCTGTCGCGTCCGCTGGACCGCATCGGTGTCCTGGCCCGGGCCGGGTCGGTCATCCCGCTGGCCGGGAGCCTTGCGGAGGCGGCCGGGGACAATCCGCGCGAGCTGGAGATCGTCGTCGTGCCCGGAGGCTCGGGAGCTTCACCCTGGAGGAGGACGACGGCTCGGCCCAGCCCGGACCGGATCAGTCGCTCGCACCCACATGGCGCTGAGCCTGGCCGGATACCGAGAACGAGGACGGCGGGGACGCAGTGCTGCGCATCCGTCTGGAGGGGCCGACGACGTCGTCCCGGACTCACGGATGGTGACGGTGCGGCTTCTGGCCAGCCAGGGCCCCGGACGCCTGGCTGGGGTGGGTGATCAGGCACGCCGACTGCATCGTTGAGGAGGTCGACGGCGACGGCTTCACCCTTGGGGGCCGGAACACTGGTGCGACCTAGGGTGAGTTGAGCCGCCAGAATCTGGTCGACGGCGTCCAGCTGGTGCTGCGCGGCACGACGCAGTGCACCAGCCGACTGGCGCAGAGGAGGTTCACGAGATCCTGGACGCCGCGCGCGTGGGTACCTGGCCAGGACCTGGCCTGGGGCGCGGTGCAGCAGGGCTGCCCGGAACTGCCCTCCTGGGTGAGCTGGAGTCCTGGGTCTGCCTGAGACGCTGCGGGCCGCCGTGGCCGGGTGCTCCCCACTCCTGAGCACGGCGCGAGGACCGACTCTGGCGGATGAGCTCACACTGGCCGGCGGCGCCACAGGCCCGCAGCTGAGGCTGGCGAGTCATGAGTGAGAATCCCGCCCGCGCTTCCCCGAGGCCGAGGCCCTGCTGCGTCGGTGACAATCGCACGCAACCGCGAGCGCATGCTCGCCCGGCGACTAGTGCGTCTCCGACGACGGACAGCGCCAGGATCGCAGCGCACGCCCGCAGATGCTCTATCGCTTCAGGCGGGCCTTCGCCGGTGAGGAGGACTGCTGGGACCTGCTGCGCTCGGCGATCGAGGCCTGGGTGACAGGGGTGCGTCTGCTGCCGCCGGTGCGCGTGGACTACAGGGACAACATCACCGTGGGCGAGGGGCCTTCGCCAACTACGGGCTCCGTGGCGCTCGACGTCGTGGAGATCCGTATCGGTGCCCACTGCCAGATCGGCCCCGAACGTCCAGCTGCTCACGCCCGGTCCACCCCTGGAGCCGACGCGCGCGCCTGCTCCTGGAGCCGAGCCCCATCACGATCAGCGACAACGTGTGGCGCTGGGTGGCGGGGTCATCGTCTGCCCCGGCGTGACCATCGAGGGACGACTGCGTCATCGGCGCGGGCTCAGTGGTGACCAAGGACGTTCCGCGGCAGCCTCGCGGTGGGTAACCCGGCCCGGGTCCTGCGCCAGTTGGACGACTCCACCTTCGGGCCCCCGAACTCGGTCGTCACGCTTGACGGGACGACGCCGCGTCACACCAAGACTGAGGCTGCGCGCAAGCGAGCTGACACCAGTACCGTCACCTTTTCGAGGGGAGCCGCCACCATAGATCCGATGCCTTCTCCGAGCTGGCCGCCCGGTACTCCGTGCGGGACTTCCGACCGGATCGTAGCGACTGAGATCGTCGAGGAGATCCTGGAGGATGCCCGTCAGGCCCCGAGGCTGGTCGAACACTCGGCCCCTTCATGCTGGCGCTGGCCACCCGGGGAGCGGGCGGACCGACTGCGCGCCGCCTACATCGCCGAGTTCGACGTGACCCTCGGTCCAGCACAAGAAGCGCGGCGCGGTCCCAGCCTGGCCTGAGCGGTAAGGCACCCGACGGCGACTACCGGACCTGGGCGCCCCACCCCAGCGGACCTGCTGCCTCCCCGAGGCCGTCGGCGGTCGGCTGTACGCTCACATGGGCATCGCGAGAGACGACCGCAAGGGCCCGCGACGCGGCCGTCCGCCGCAACTGCGAGGCCTTCGGCGCACCGGTCATCGGTTTCGTCCTGGTCCTAGGGCCTCATGCCCTTCGCCGCGCTCGACGCCGGAATCATGCTCCAGACCCTGTTTCCCTGTCGGCCAAGGGCCCACGGCGTCGACTCCTGCCCCCTGGGAGTCCTGGCCACCTGGCGCCGCCCTTCGACGCCGAGTTCGAGGCGCCGGCCGACTACCGTCTCATCACCGGCTTCGCCTGGGCTCGCCTCCGACGCCCCGGTCAACGACTTCCGGGCCGAGCGGCGGGCCGTGCGCCTGGTGCCGGCTCGCGGCTGATCCGGTCGCGGCCCGCTCGAACCGTCACCGTTTGTGGTGCTCGACGTCGCGGTCGTACCTTATGCCTCGCGTTCGAAGGGTAAAGGGTACGAACGCGCGCCCTAAGTACGACACAGGTGCTCCATCCTACTTTCACAACGGACCCTGAGGCCGGCTGCGTGCTGTCAGTGCCCGGCCTGAGCCGGGCAGCGCCAGCAGAGCAGGACGATGAGTCCGCGCCGGCGGACCGCGACCAGCACAGCCAGCCCGACAGCGGTGCACAGTACGATCGCCACTGCGCCGAAAACTTGTGGCGTGAGAGTTGCCCAAGTGCGCAGCAGCTCATGCACGCGGGAAGAGTACCTGCTGCTGCGAGCCTGGACCGTCAGATCTTGGCCACGAGGGGCGTAGCGCAGAGATGGGGCGCTTGGTGGCAGGGGCGCCGTCGATGACGAGACTCGACGCGGGCGGTCAGGGATCATCCCTTGCCCTCAGGCCGACGACGGTGCCACCCGTAGGGAGTCATGGCGCACCTGGTCGCCGGTCCTCAGCCCAGCCACGGCCGCGGGCAGAATCCTCGAGCGCGGCCTCGCCGGTCGGTGAGGCGGTGCTCTGCTTGCCGCGGGCCTCGAGGCAGGCGGAGGCGCGCTTGGCGGCCCGGTCCTGGGCAGATGCTCCACGCGCCCCAGCGCCCTGAGCGCTTGGCGCCTCCCACAGGTGGGGCAGAGTCATCGTCGTCGGGTAGGAGTCCTGCCGAGGAGCCGCCCCGAGCGCCGCCGCGCGCGAGCCGAATCCGCCCTCGCCCCAGCTGCTCCCCCAACCGGTGCCGCCGCCGCTAGCCTCCCATGGAGGAGGCCAGGCGCTTCCAGTCGATGGTCTCTGCGGGCACGTCGTCGAGGAAGCGGGAGGCCCGGGCATGGCGTTGGCGGCGCCCCAGGCCGAGGCGCACGGCGGCGCGGGTGAGTGAGGGCGCTCGCGCGGCTCGGGTGAGGGGCCACGTAGGCCAGGCGCCGCTCCTCAGCGAGCTCGGTCTCCTCGGCCAGGGAGCGGGTGTGGGGAAAGGTGCCGTCCTCCATGCCGGTGACGAAGACGACCGGGAACTCCAGCCCTTGGCGGTGTGGACGGTCATGAGGGTGATCTGGCCCTGCTCCTCGAGCCCTCGCCGGGCGCCTCCTCGTCCTCAGGTCGGCGCTGGGCAGGGAGCTGGTCGAGGTCGGCCACGAGGCGGACGCGTTCGAGGGAAGTCGGCCAGGGTTCCGTCGGGGTTGGCGGCCTGGAAGTCGCTGGCCACCGGTGGAGCTCGGCGAGGTTCTCCACGCGGGTGGCGTCCTGAGGGGTCGTCGCTGGCGCGCAGCTCGGCGAGGTATCCCGGGCGTCCAGGGCGGAGTCGAGGATGTCGGCGACGCCGTCGCCAGCGGTGACCATGTGGCGCAGGGGTGGTGAGCAGCTCGTGGAAGCGCGCACCTGGTTGCGGGCGCGGGTGGTCAGGGCCCTCGACCTCGGGCGGCTCGCGTCGGCCTCGGGCTGACGGGACGAGCCCCACTGCCGTCGGCAGTCGTCCCGGCACACCCGCGTCTCGTCGGCCTGCGTGCCTCCGCTGGTGCTCCCGGCGGCGTCGGCGATCAGCCTGCCCGAAGGAGACGGCGTAGCGGGCGGCGTGCTCGGCCAGGGCGCCTCGGCCTTGTCCCCAGGCCGCGCTGGGGACGTTGAGGATGCGGCGCAGGTTGACGTCGTCGTCGGGGTTGTCGACGGCGCGCAGGTGAGCGATGGCGTCCTTGATCTCGCGGCGGTCGTAGAAGCGGGTGCCGCCGACGACCTTGTAGGGCTGGCCCGGCGCGCAGGAAGGCCTCTTCGAGGGCGCGGGACTGGGCGTTGGTGCGGTAGAAGACGGCGACGTCGCGGGGGTGCACGCCGTGCTCGTCGGACAGGCGGTCGATCTCTGGCTGATCCAGCGCGGGCCTCGTCGTGCTCGGGTCGGCGACGTAGCCGGTGATGGGGGCGCCGTCGCCGGCGGCCGGTGCACAGTTCTTCTCGCGTCGGCCGCTGTTGCGGGAGATGACGGCGTTGGCGGCGGAGAGGATGTTCTGGGTGGAGCGGTAGTTCTGCTCCAGCGGGATGGTGCGCGCCGCCGGGTGGTCCTCCTCGAACTCCTCGATGTTGCGGATGGTGGCGCCGCGGAAGGCGTAGATGGACTGGTCGGGTCGCCGACGACGGTGAAAGCTCGCCGGGCGGCAGGGCCGAGCCCCGCCCGGAGGTGCCGGGCCGCCGACGAGCTCGCGCACGAGGACGTACTGGGCGTGGTTGGTGTCCTGGTACTCGTCGACCAGGATGTGGCGGAAGCGGCGCCGGTACATCTCGGCCACGGCCGGGCGGGTCTGGAGCAGGGTGACCGGTGCGCATGATGAGGTCGTCGAAGTCCAGGGCGTTGGCGGCGCTCAGGCGCGTCGGCGTAGGCGCGTGTAGACCTCGGCGAGGTGGCGCTCGACGGGGTTGGAGGTGACGGCGCGCTCGGCGAACTGGGCCGGGGTGATGAGCTCGTTCTTGAGGTCGAGATGCGGTTGGCGAAGGTCTTGGGGGTGAAAGCGCTTGGGGTCGATGCCCAGCTCGCGCACGATGAGGGATGATGAGGCGGGTGGAGTCGGCGGCGTCGTAGATGGAGAAGGTGGAGCGCAGGCCGGCGGCCTCGTGCTCGCGAGCGCAGGATGCGCGCACGCAGGCAGGGTGGAAGGTGGAGACCCACAGCGCTCGCCGGCGAGGGCCCCACCAGGGCGGTGACGCTCTCGCGCATCTCGGCAGCGCGTGTTGGTGAAGGTGATGGCGGGATCTCGCCGGGGCGGGCGCGGCCGGTGGCGATGGTGGGCGATGCGGTGGGTGAGGACCCGGGTCTTGCCCAGGCCCGCGCCGGCGATGATGAGCAGCGCGCGCGCCGGCGTGGGTGACGGCGGCCTCCTGGGCGGGGTTGAGGCGCGGATGCAGCTCGGCCGGGTCTGAGACGTCGACGCCCAGGCGGGCCGGGAGGACGTGGCCCGACGGCGCGGCGCCGTGGCTCAGGCGCGGGCCGCGACGACGGCGTTGGCCTGGGCGCGGGCGACCAGGGCGGGACCTCGTCCTGACGCTCACTCCCAGGTGGGGCTGCGGCAGCCTCGTCCTCGAGGCGGGGGCGTCCTCAGGGCCTGATCCTCCTCCAGGGCCTCGACGTCGGCCCAGGAGTCGTCGTCGAAAGGAGCCTCGCGGCGGGAATGAGGGCGGGCAGCACGCGGCCTCGGGCGGCAGCGTGGCCGCACCGCTGGAGCGGGCATGGGCAGGGGCACCGAGGGAGTTCATCGCGTTCATCGTGAGGCCAAGCCTGGAGCCAGGGCGCCGACGCGTTCCTCGCCTGTCTCCCACCCACCTCCAGCATTGACAGCACGCGTCGAATTGACGGTGTGCTGTCAATAGACGCGAGATCACCGGAAGAGGGAGCCGAGATGCGCACGATCGCCCTGTACGACCGAGACCATGGCGGATTGGGGTATCGCCTATCTCACCATAGATCGCCGCGCAGAGGGCTCAAGCCGGACGCTTCCGACTGCTGCTCGTGGGCGATGGACGGAACCCAGTGCACACTGAGAATCCCTACTGGCTCCGGAGGTCGACCTCGGCGCCCTGGATGCGCTGGCCGCCGACGGCTCGCTCGCGGCTGGTCATTTCAGGGAGGAATCACTACGCGGCCGGGCACGAGCGGCTCATCAGGGCGAGTCAGCCATCTCGTGGACAAGGAGATTCCGGTGGCGCATCTGCGGTGCCGCTCCTGCTTGCCCGCGCCGGCTTCTGGGACGAGCGCCGTCACACCTCTAATGCCGCCTCGTACGCATGAGGCCGGTGGATACCGAGGCGCGTGCGCACTGCGTGGAGGCGTGGTGACCGACCGGGGCGTCACAGCAACCCTCGAGCATCCAGCGATCCTTCACTGCGGAGGTCGTGCGGATCACCGGGCTTGTGCCCGATGCGATGGTCGACTCCTGGGAACAGGTCTTCCTCAACGGCAGGAGAGGACTACATGGCCCTGATGGGCGACCGTTGCCCTAACGAAACGCCTGAGGACGCCTCACCGCCTTAGTCCTTCCCGTCTTCGCGCTCAACGGGGGGCTCCTGGGCAGCGCTGCGGGTCGACGGCCCCGCATGAGCTGACGGCCCGGTGGCAGGTGCTGGGCGCGCCGTCCTGGAGGAACCGCTACCGGTGGCTGAGATCGCCCGGCGGGTCGGACTGACGCGGCAAAGCGTGCAGCGGGTGGCCAATGATGTCGTCGCGCAGGACTGGGCGCACTGGCAGCAATCCCGGGCGGCGCGGTCGTGCCTGCTCATCCTGACCGACGGGGGACGGCGAGCGATCGCGGCGCTACCGCGGGCAACACGCCTGGGCCGACACCGTCGGCCAGGAGATCGAAGAGGATCTGGAGGCCCTGGGACGCGATCAACTCAGGCTCACACTCGCGCCGCCGCTACCGGCAAGCCGCGGAGAGGAGCCCCTCGCCTTAAGCAGCAACCGATTCCCAGTCGCACCTGCCCCCGAGCGAGTGCAACGTCGACCTCGACGCACTCGCACTCGTCAGCCTGCGCCACATAGTTAGCGTCGAGGACGCCGTCGGATAGCGAGCACCCGGAGCGGTCATCACGCCTCGGGCATCAACAGCAAAGCCGCGGCTGCTGCGCTGGAAACCTCTCTCCTCGCAGAACCTCATCAGAACCTACCCACAGCAGCTCTTGCCCAATATGGTACGAGAACTGTCGTATATGTTTCGCGTGCCAATGGTTGACGGCGGTTGCAGCATCTCGCTGTCGAGCGAGGCCCGAGGAGAGTTTCCATGTAGGTCGAGGCGAGTCGAAATACCCGGAGATTCGCGCGGACCAGGGTCCTGGAGAGTCGAGCGTCAGCTGCAGGCGCCCGGCGACGCCAGTACGCATCGCGGTACGCGCCGTCGGGCTCAACCCCTCGGCTTCAAGACGCTTCAAGGGCAGGCCTGCGACCGGTTGAGCAGGTCAGCGCCTCAGGCCATCCTCGACAGCTGGCTGGAGGGCGCATCCGCCTTGCCCGCTGACCGGGCGCGACGACTTCGCAGGCGTCATTGACGCCAGTCGGCGCCAACGTGGACCTTGCAGGGGCGACGCCGTACTACCGGGTACGCTTGCGGAGCGCGCGCGGCCAGTGAGCGACGCGGGCACTCACCACCAGGGCTGGTGGCACCGCCGACGACGTCGTCGAGGCCCGGCTCCGCTGCCCTTCACGCAGCCGTTTCGGCCTGCCTGGGTGTTTGCCTCGCTGGAACGCGTGCACGCGCGTTCGAGCAACTGAACCTGCGACGACGGTATGATTGTCATCCGGTGCCGCTGCGGGCGGCGATGGGTCGTGCCGCTCAGCTCGCCTTGGCCGAGGCAGCCGTGATCGGAATCGCCGCGCGCTGACGTGCCGAATATCTCCGCTCGCCGACGTCCATTCCAGTCTGCCACGGCGGGGAACCTGACAGAGCCGGGTTCGCGGTGCGGCTCCGTCGCCCGTCACCAAGCTCGCCCGGCTGCTATGGCAAGCAATACGTAAC